>Ga0307513_10002327_pt1 | contig 26475 bp, 36 predicted proteins | sample 15_EM_MG_FD_202174 | JGI IMG/M metagenome (GOLD analysis project Ga0307513, IMG submission 202174) | Populus trichocarpa ectomycorrhiza microbial communities from riparian zone in the Pacific Northwest, United States - 15_EM | ecosystem: Host-associated > Plants > Roots > Unclassified | place...
ATCCTTTGAGATATCGGTGCTATTTGGTTGGAGTTGGGGAATGGTGTAAACCAGAAAAGCGGAGAGAACAGCAGCAAACAACCCAGCCTACGAGATAGTGTAAGTAATATACTATTAAACGAGCTAGATGCGTTATTTACGAAAAGTAGAATCGTCTCGGCGAGCTCACCCCACTCGGCCTCACGCGAGGCGTCCACTCCGCTGGCCATGTCATTGTAATGATCCCAAATCAATTTCCGTGCCCCTGAGAAGGACGCTGTGGATAGTACATTGCCCCGAAGGTGAGATATAGGTGAGACGGCCTGCTCGATCTTGGCAAGGTTCTATGCTCACAAAGTATTCGCCCGAGTATCGTTCGGCCCCTCCCCTCCTCTGCATATGGTCAGTGGACGTCAACGAGCCATTATTGTATAAGGTTACTCACCAGAATGTCTGGAGCTGAGTATTGCCATGGGAAACGGACAGAGTTGAAGGTGGCCTGTAGCACTTTAAAGGTTCCTCGAGGCCCAGTTGCGACGGGACAGTGGACGTATGAGACTGGTTTATCGCCAGAGCTTTTGACCGGGTAAGCGCTGCGCGGCTGATAACGAAGCGCCAAACGGTGAAGACCTTTGAGATTGCATGGCCGTTAACCAATGATAGTTGGGGGTTTGAGCCAGAAGCTGACTGCGGGCGAAAGGGGTGTGCGGACAGCTGGAGAAAACATAATATCCCGATCGAATCCAAAAAAGACTTTTATGATGTTTGGCGAGGCTATTATCCAGCTGTCGCGACGTGTACCTGAGAACGTCCATACGCAACATGTCTGCAATTCGCTACAAACTCTCAGACCTCGTGCTACACAAGATCATTGAGACGCGCGTCACTCTCTGATTGTCTATTGTTTTCGAACAACCGATGACGTGGTTCTGGACTCAAGTCCTTGGTTCCGGCGCTCGGCGATCTAGCGTTCGTGGACCGGGGCTTGCTGGCAGCTCTGAGGTTGAAATGCTCACGCCTTGTCCATCCTCAGATAAGGGGAGAAAATTGGGGGGACCGTATTAGTACCACTGCGAGTATCTGGCCCTCAGTAGTCCGCCGAGATGAATGAAAGGTTGAAAATATCGACAGAGACCGCTGGTGGGCCCTGATCAGCTGATGGAACGAGGGGACTGATAGGCCATCGTCCTATGATAAGACCACGCACATCAGCTGAACCTCATTTGCGGTTTGAGACACGTTAAAGGCTTGTCCGGCTCACTGTTCGTGCAGTGCTGACACTTGAACTTGTCAGTTAGACGCCAATTCAATCCTTTCGTGGGGGACTTGACTACCAGATGACCTGCTCTGGTCCACAGAAGACCGTTTGTAGCGCTGCAATGAGAAGGCAAGTCAGTGACAACCCCACACTCAGGCTTGGCAATAGCACGTCGCAACACACCAACTCGCGTATGGGCGTGGCTCCTTTAATTCGCTAGGAGCCTTGGGATGGCCTGGTACCGTCGTAAACGTCGCCTTCTTTGGCACCAAACATACATCATACGGTGCGTTGGACACTCATACTATAGATATCAGAGTGCCCAATTTAGTCGACAAGTTTCGTGATGCCATTAAAGTTGCTTCATATAGAGCTATAGGGTAATGGATGGTGTAGAGGAATGGGAGTCGTGTTGTATTACAGAGGTTACAAGAATACGATCCGGGTTGGGTAGCTTGTATATGTGCTGGGGCCGTATCTCTCGGGTGAACCAGGAGCTACAGGGTCGGAGCGGTCTGGGTGGGACGGGCGGGCCAAAGATAGCGGTGTGGCTGAAACCAGGAGAGTGGGGAGGCTACCAGTTCTAATGTGCAACTGAATTAAGCCCGCTGCTATCCGAACCGAAGGTTCATTTTAGATCATGAAAGAAAACGTCAGTCCGTGGCGTACAACTTCGCAAATACATAGGGGAACGCAACATAATTGCAAAAAGCTATGCCCCTAAGCCGACTTGAACGACTGACCTCTTCATAATCCGAGATTACTAGTGAAGCGCTCTACCACTGAGCTACAAGGGCCTACCATACAGAGATATAGCCATTCCTCACTATAAGCTATTCAATTTGACAATTTGGCCTACAAAGATCCAAATCCTTGAAGGAGGCCCAAGTATTGTAACGAGAATTGGATACAACAACCCACTAAATACTCTATCATGTATACTGTCACGATAGTTTTTTCTGATTTCACATGGCAAAACTGCAAGCGGCCACTTTTCTGGCTCTACCCATTATTGTTACAATGTTGTCTTACTTTCATATGGAAACTGCAAAGGGACCCGTTTGCGAAGCTAACCCACGGAGTTGGTGTCAACCAAATCTGAAATTTGTCAGGGATAAACCGTTTTACCTTTTCCACGGTGGTGTTTGGTAGTGGAAGACTGGTCGAGAACAAAGCAGACCACTCTGGTCCCCTTGAGCTTGATTTGGGCTTGGAAAAGCATTTAAGTTTTATTCGTCCTATCCAACCAACTAGCAAAACCCAAGACCCCCTCCAAGACCAAAATGCAAGCAAAGAGCCCCAATTGTAAATCAGCGAGTTTAGTACGGTACCTCGTAGAATAGCTTCGATATCGACTCTCCATAGTGACTACGGCGCATGACCTCGCCGAGGACTATGCCAATATCAATGACCTCGAGCTTTTCGCACTTGGCCATGTTTTCATTTTGCGGCATCGTGTTTGTCACGACCAGCCGTTCCAGAGCACTGTCGTTGACGGTTTGTAGGGCGTTGGCCGAGAGGACGCCGTGGGTGACGATTCCGATGATGCGGGCTGCCCCAGCTTCATTGAGATGCTTTGCTGCTAGTACCAGTGTTCCACAAGTGTCGGCCATGTCGTCCACGAGAACCGCAATCTTGTTCTTCACTTCGCCGACGAGGATCATCCGTGAGACTTCATTGGCCTTCTTCCGCTCTTTGTGGAAAAGAGCAAAATCGACACCCAGTCGGTCTGCGATGGCCGCAGCTCTGCGAGAAAGCATATCAAACCGAGCTGTCGATGGTTCTGAGAGAACCAGATCCTCACCGCTTCGCACCTCCGGCATCGGGAGAGACTATGGCGACATCGGGAACGTGAAAGTTGTTGCGAATATAGTGAATCATCGAAGGTTCCGCATAGAGCTGTTCAGAACGGTCAGCAGCTCGTCACTGTGGAGTCCTTCTCGAGCTATGACGCACGCTAGGAAAGTGTAAGGCCTTGTGACATCGGTCATGGGAGAGGGAAATACTCACTTATCTACAGGAACGTCGAAGAAGCCCTGGATCTGCGACGCATGCAGATCCATCGTCTGCCCGATCCACGTCAAAAATCGAGCTTCATATCGATGTAGAACAGAGACACACAATAAGGTGGTCACACCCAGAGCGTTGTAGCATGTTTGCAACAAGCTTTGCGGTGATGGGCGCGCGACTCTTGTCCTTCTTGTCCTGTCGTGCATAGGGAAAGAGGGGTACGACGGCGGTGATCCTCTTCGCGCTGGCAATTTTGCATGCGTGAATCATGATGCAGAGTTCCATGAGAGAGGCATTGACAGAGTTGCAGCCGGTCTGGACGATGTAGACGTCATCCTCGCGGACCGATTCAAGGATTCGGACCGTCGTTTCGCCAATTGAGTTGCGTGTAATCCTCGCTTTCGAGACCGGAAGACCGACTCTAAAAAATGGAAAGCGAGCCGGGGAACGAGGGGAACGAGGTTGGGAGAGAAGATGTGAGCAACGTGCGCCACCCAAAGACGTCGGGGAAAACGGGTGCAACACACCGATCGGCGATGAGCTGGGTGAGCTCTGGATGGCTAGTGCCTGTAAAGGTGCTCTTGGTGAGGATTTTGGAGGCCATGCGAGGGTCGATGGTGTGCGTACCGGAGAAGATTTTGATACTGGATCCGCCGAGCATGTTTGCTTTGGGTAGAGGAAGAGAGGAGATATAGTGGAACGAGACGAGTTATGGGCACGTCTATAAGTCCATCGACTGCGAGAGTTTGAGTTTTACCGTGCGTTTGGAGGGGAACCAAGACACGGAAACACAGCCGAAACCAGCCGAAACCAACCGACGCTAGATGGTTCCGCCTCGTTTCACGCATCGAGCACCCCTCTCCACTCTCCCAGCACCATACAGAAGTCCTTTGTATTCGAGCACTGCGTATGCTCAATTGCGAAGCGGCGCGGCGCGCGGAAGAAAAAGGGGCCAGAGATCCCAACCCCAACGAGCTAATGCGTTCAACGACACGTGACCAGGAAAGTCCAGGATGTATTTTAAAAGCACAACTCCAGAGACCGCAGAACCCCCCGAAAATTGGCCTGAAGGTTAGGTGGCAAATCTCGGACGCCTCGTCCGAATGACATCTTTCCACTACCCCTCCCGAGCCCCGACCGATGATAAATTTTTCATTTAAAGTCTGAAAAAATCGCAATATTCTAAAAGTACACTGTACTAGAGGAAACTCATCACTGTTTACATGACCAATTCGCCTAGTTCCAAGGCGACCGCCCTATCCGTTTCCTTAAAAGTTGTGGCTTGTGAGTGCAGTAAATTGATAACCATATTTGGCCACCGAAGGCGGAGGCTTGGACCTAGCTGGACTGTACTGCGTCAGATTGACAGCCATCTTCGATAGAGTGGTTTGGCGAGGTTGGTAGCACCGGATAATACATAGATTAACGATAAGTTATAAGCCGCTTCTGGCCCGAATCCTTCATCCTAAAAAAGGTTTAGCATCCACCAGCCACGTCCAACCGTCGAGAGTCACCTCTGGATGTTCTTGTTGCCATTCTCCTGCGAGTTCGAGGGTATGGAGATAGTGCTTGACTGCGAAGCTTCCGAGATCTGGCCAAGAGAATTAGCAAAACCGAGAAACCCGAACCAAGGGCGGATACATACTCAGCTGGTGGAAGAAACGCCCAAAGTTGTACTCCATTTCTTGTGCAGCTAGGTGGCTGGGTTGTCGATACTTGCGGTAATGTTCTAAATATGCTGCACCCTAAAGTTTCAAGCGTTTAGCATTCGGTCCTTCAACGGGGTTGACCGCTTTGTACCTGAGCAATCATGTAGTGGCGGTTGTCAACTTTCCTGGTCATCGCGCGACCGATGCAAGCGACTGCAAAAGCGAGATTGAGAACTGGGTCGTCTCGGTGTTGCTCATAGATAGTCTGGTAATAGTCTTTCAAATAGAGGTTTTCAGTACGGAGCAAACTGCTTGTTCTGTCAGGCACTCACACATTGCCCCTTGTGTGCTTTTCCCAGTAGAAAGCATGAGCCCATGAACAACTCGGGGTATCACGCTTGGCCTCGTAGGGAGAGGTATCTTCTCTGTACTCCTGGACATTGTGGGCCTGGTATTGCTCTTTGGAGTGTGCGCAGGTTCCTCGTCGGTGGTGGTGTTCCCCAATTCCTCTCCACTATCACCACCTCGTCTACCCCTTCCATTATCAATTGTCCATCGGGAATAAATAGGGTTCCACTTTAGTAAATCTTGCGCAGGAATAGGCTTCTCATCTACTCCCTTCTCTCCGGCTTTCTGTCGATTGGCTAGCTTTGCGGCGGCATCCCACTGGCGATCCGTCCGAGTCACCCACTTCATTAGGTTGGTGCTCAAGAACTCGTCGGTCCCTCGAAGGCCGGATTCGAGAGCTGCAGTCATGATGCGGAACGGTTCGTTGCTGAACTGGTTGAAGAGATAGAGCTGTCTACCCTCGGCAGCAATACGGGCTTGATTCGAGGTATATACTGCAATAGCTACCAGCGAAATTAGCTCTGAAATCTGTGTCGTCGAGAGGCACTCACTAATAACAGCGACCGAAAGGGTATTGTGGAATTGCTTGTCCAAGGCGAATGGGTAAGATTGCTTGACATGCTGAATTATTTCATTTGCAAGCTCATCTTGGCCTCTAGCAGTCAAGAACATCGCATACTGCCCCTAGAAATGAGTTGTGATCCACGACGCAAAGCGACGCACCTGCCTTCACGATGAGTTCTAGCCAATCCTTGAACGGAACTCCACGATAGCCTTTTGGCAGGAGATCCACTGGGCGGAGTTTCTCCTTACCTACACCAGAGTTCAGTGGGATTACCAGCCAGGAAATATCAATAGCTCACCATTCTCCTTCCCAACTTCACTCTCCAATCTTTCGAGCATGTTTTCTTCCTCAAATTCACCCTCAAGCATCTTCGCACTTCGAAGTGAACGTGCCAACCTCCACTGGAAAACGTAGGTCATCATCGGTCGCCAGTATGTCGTTGCACCTGGTGAGGATATACTTACCCGATCGGCAGGGAACAACCCCCTGCACTCCCTAAAGTCATCTACCAGTACGCTAATCTCTGCGAGCCACCGCTCGACCCGCTCTTGGTCTTCGATATCCACACTTTCGAGTTCGTGAGAGTGCCTGAACACGCTTTGAATGAGCGTCTCCTTTGCAGCCTCGCGCCGCAACCACTCTTCTCGCTCAATCCGACGTTCTTCATGGTAGGCATTGTCGTACTTCTGCCTGGTCGCACGCTTGAGCTTCTGTTCAGGTTGCCTTGACGTGGACGTGGGCATGCCCTTACGTCGGGTATCGATGACTGGGTACTGTGTGAGCCATGTCGCAAGCTGGGACCATGCGAGAAGGGCGTACTTTCGCGGACGAGCTCGAGAGCCTTGGCTGGTTCGCCTTGCATCTCGTAGACTTCCGCGAGGCGCATCTTCGCATCACGGAACTCTGGGTTGACACTTATGACTGCACGAACAACTCCGTGAGTAAACCTCTCGGAGAAAGGCTTGGGGCCAACAGTTGGTTCTCACTCCATTCAAAGAGACTCTGGGCTTCTTCGAGCTTGCCAAGTCGCTGGTGGCATAGGCCAGCCTGCATCGCAACTTCGACGGTGACCTGCAAACGGTCATTGCAAAAGGTATCCGCACGCAGGGACGAGTTGGACATACCTGGTCCGCATCTAAAAGTATGGGATATATCCCAAGTGCATCCGCAAACAGTGCCTGTTCCACATACGCGTCGGCCAACTCTGCAAACAGCTCTCCAAACAGCGCAGGGTCCTCGCGAAGGACTATAGCTGCATGCATCTAGCGTAGTCCCCACGCGGTCAATCAACGTCACCGGCTATGTCAGAACTAGTAAAAGTAAAAACGACTGCACTCACCCTGCCCTCATCATGATCTCCCATCTTGATCCTCGCCCGGGCAAGCCGATGCCGCATATTAACGTCAAGGGGTTGCATCCCACTCCGCGTACCAGGGCCACCACTCAGCAGCCGATCGCCCTTGCGCACGCTGGGATCCAAATCATACTCGCGATCGTCAGGCATGCCCTCCCACCGCAGCTCCATGCGCCGGCCCTGCAACCACCGTGCGCCATTACGAATCGCCAGTATGGCCTTGTCGTAGTACTGCAGGAGGAGGCAGTAGTCGGCGAGCGCGACGATGTGCACGTCCCGGAACGGCGCCTCGACACGGTCCCGATTCGGGTCCTGGCCCTGGTGGGGGCGCGGTTGCAACGCAGGGTCGACGTCGCGATCGAGCATCGGCGCGGTAGGCGGCCCATGTGGGTATGTCGTGTGGAAGTAGTCGAACGCGTTTTGCAGGATTTCGACGCCCTTTTTCCAGTCGCGTAGGCGCGAGAGGAGCGGGAGGAGCTCATCGATTACGGTCATGTTGTGCATGGAGAATTTGAGCATCGCGAGGAAAGTGCGGAGAGCCTATGGTTGTATGTCAGACCTAGAAAGAGGCAGGGAAACGAAGTGCGAATCAACGCACTTCTTTGGGTTGGTCAGCTTCTTTTTGCAACATTGCACATTCCCAGTAAGCGTCAATGTCTGTTGGAAGAAGTCGACAGACTTTGCGATAACAGTAGAGGGCTTGCTGGGTCAAACCCCTAGACCTATATCAAGTTGACGGTGAGTGTGAACCTCTCTTGGGTTTTAGGATTATGGCGCACTTGGATTTTTCCGCCAAATCCCTCCAGGTGTCCGCCTCGGTCGTCATATGTGCGGCCATGATCCCAATCTCGAGCGCCTTACTTAAATCGCCAATGGCCTCATAGCATGTTGCAAGGCCAGACCACGACTGGCCACGGTTTGTTTCAACCACTGGCATACAGGAAGTTGAGGGCAGCGCACCTGCTGATGCTTCGGCTCTCTTCGGATGACCTCTTGAAATTTGGGAACAGCAGCCTGATAATCGCCTCCCGAGATGGCGAAGACCGCCTCACCAAAGATCTTGGCCGCTTCATCTGAGAGGCGGGTACCGGACGATACAGCCGGACGCTGCCAGTGGTATCAAGGCTCAATATACGTCAACCGTCGATGGAACTGAACTGACCCTCCCCAATCGCCGCTTACCTATACCCGACGCGCCTCTCAGGTCTTCTTGAAATTCGTCTTCCTGAAAGGAGAAGGCCCAACTGCCTTGGTTGGCGTCTCCGAGCGATGCATTAAAGTACCGGCTATAGTGAATTTGGATGAGTACCTTGAGTCCTGACCCGATGGAAGGAACGAAGTGACGCACTTGAAGTCGCCCTCGAGCTCGTCTTCCACGTCCAGCTCCTGCAGTTTAGCAAGCAAAAATTCCTCAGGAATCTCGAGAGCATCTTCCTTGACGTCGTCATCTAATGGATAATCGAGTTGGTTCTCCGATACGACCGAATCGTCAGTGTCGTTTACTATTCGGAGGCACAACGTGGACCATTTGGTCAGACAGGTGCTACTAGTCGTTCAGATGGAGAGGGTGGTGGGCGTACTATAGTCGTCGTCATCGCTCGAACCGCTTTGTTCGTCGTGGATATCGCTCTCGATCTCTGGTTCGTCCTCACTCTCATAGAGCTGTACTTCGCCCCACGGAATTGATTTCGCATACGGAGGCTTAACTGTGCTCCGCATGGGGCTCTGAAGATGGAGGCGGACAAGTGGAAGAGAAAGAAGACGGTGGTGTAACAGTCAGTTTCTTTTGAAACTTACCTTTCGAGGCACGTGGCGAAAGGTGGGGTTGGGTTAAAAGGTTAAAGTAAGCGTGTGCTCAGCATTTGCGCATCGCTCAATGGATCGCTCAATACGAGCCCAGTACGGGCGACGTGACCTGAGACGTGACCTGAGACGAGTGCCCAGCGCTGATGGCCCAGCGCTGATGGGTTCTGGCATTATGATTATCGCAGTCCCGAAAAGGCGGAGCTCCGTGGCGGTGGGTGCGGGGAGCGGGTGCTTTGTCCGTCGGCTTCTTTCTTTCGTCTTCTTTCATCTTTTCACTACTCACACTTCCCTCTACTCTATCCTCCTTCCCTCTCCCGATCGCCCAGCCTGCAACGACGACAACAACGACAACGACGACGACGACGACGACGGTGGGACGACACTGACGACACTGACGCAGGCCCAGGTCCCACCCAACGCAAACGTCAGCCCATTTCCCCCTTGACGGGCTGCTGCGTCCCGCTCGTGGCTACGCTCCGCCCACGATAGTACACACACATAAACCGCGAGTAGGGTCTTGCAGTTGCTCGCTGACGCTGCAGGATGGCAGCTCCACCATCCACCACCCCTCACAGCGACGACGACCGCGATTCGCTTGCTCACGCCCACCTAAACGACCCAAACTTCGACCTCGATGCAGAGTTGAGGCGTAGGTCAAATAGTTCCAACCGACGACGAGCTGCCCAGTTGACCGCCCTCAAAACCGCTCCCTCCATCCGTCGAAGACCAGCCGTCGTCCCCCCACCGTCGTCCCCTCCACGCTCAGGTTTTCCCCTCATACCACACTACCTTCCAACGTCCCCTCCCTTGTCAAGCCAGCCCTCAAATGAGCCCCAACTACACCCCTCTCATGATTTCGCTCCAAATCCTCAGCTAGAGCTAGCCGCATGGACCCCCTCGGTATCCCTCCCAATGTCCTCGTCCATCTCCGATCCCAACCCGGCTCTCAGCAGCCCAATTTCCAATCACGGTCACTCGACCGCGACCGCCGTAGAAGACGAATACTACGACATGGTATCGATTGCACCATCTACCTCGCCCCACCGCTTCTCCATGAACACGTACCCATACGACAAGAAGCGGGGGAGCAACGACGACGACTACGACATGGAAATGGACTTCCGCTCCGAGATGGATTTTGAAGAGTACGCCTTCTCGTTTCCCTCGACCACCACACCCCACTCCAAACGACCACCTACACCGCTAGATCACGTTGGGCTATCCTTCCCAACGTATCCAGTACGGTTTTGCCCAGCTGGTACACTGACTCCCATCTCACGTCTAGTGACATAGAAGATGATTCACCATATCCAGAGGTCAGAGCAGCCGTTGCGAACACAGACGATCCATCTATGCCTACCAATACCTTCCGCATGTGCGTCTCCCCCTCTCGATCCTCTCCCAGTCCAAGTGCTAAGTCTCTCACACATACAGGTGGCTCTTGGGATTGATATTCACCGTTATAGTCTCCGCTCTCAATCAATTTTTTTCTATGCGGTACCCCAGTGTAGCCATCACTGCTCTAGTTGCCCAGCTGCTCGCCCTGCCCGCCGGCAGGGCCTGCGAACGGATATTCCCGACCGGGTCCTACACGGTCACACTACCCACTATACCACGCAGCGGCGGCCCGTGGACGAAGCAGTATCGATTCTCGCTCAACCCCGGGCCGTTCAACGTCAAGGAGCACTGCCTGATCACGGTCATGGCCAACGTCGTCGCGGGTGGCGCATATGCGACAGATATCATCGCGGCCCAGCGCACATTCTACGACCAGCAGTGGAGCCTAGCGTACCAACTCCTGCTCGTCATCTCGACCCAGACGCTCGGCTTCTCCCTTGCCGGTGTCTGCCGCCGCTTCCTCGTCTGGCCGAGCTCCATGATCTGGCCCGCCACGCTCGTCAACACCGCGCTGCTCAACACGCTCCACTCGACGTATGGCCGCGCTGAGAAGGGACACATGTCCCGCGAACGCTTCTTCTTCCTCGCGTTCCTGTGTTCCTTCCTTTGGTACTTCCTCCCCGGCTACCTCTTCACCGCCCTGTCCGTTTTCTCCTGGGTGTGTTGGATCCGTCCCCAGGACAAGATGATCAACGCGCTCTTCGGATACACTCACGGCCTTGGCATGGGCGTCCTCACCTTTGATTGGTCGATGATCGCGTATACCAGTAGCCCGCTGGTCACCCCTGTGAGCCTGCTCTCTCCTTCCGCCTTCCGCCTTCCGCCTTCCCCTTCCCGAAACCGCAACTGACCCACTCCTTCTGTATCGGCGTCTAGTGGTGGGCCGAAGCAAACGTCTTCGCTTGTCTTGTCATTGTCTATTGGATTATTGTCCCCATTCTGTATTGTACGCGTACCCTCATCCCTTCCATCCCTCTCTTAGCCAATCGCGATGCTGACGAATTGACGTAGCTCAAAATGTGTGGTTCTCCTATAACCTTCCTATTGCCTCTTCCTTGTCATACGACCGCTCGGGGCACCCATATGACTCGCAACGTATCATCAAGAACGGGGAATTCAATCTCGAGGCTTGTAGGTCCCATTACCCGTTTCTCTGAACACTCAGGTAGCTCAGGAATGACCCCTTTTCAGATAGAGAATATTCTCCGCTATATATCTCGTAAGCCCCCAATCGTCGACCTGCTCCATACCCGAATGCTCAACGGTTTGCCCAGAATCTCATTTGCCATCTCTTACGGCCTTTCATTCGCGGCGTTAACAGCTACTATTGTCCACACATTTCGTATGTACCAGATTTGTCTATTCTCCGTTTTGGAGGCTAATGGATGGAGCTCCGTAGTTTGGTATCGACATGATATTGCTCGGCAGTTCCGGAGCACTTTACGAGATGAGAGTGATGTACATGCACGGCTTATGCAGGCGTACCCTGAGGTACCCCAGTGGTGGTACGCGCTCATGGGTTTCATTGCATTCGTGCTCGGTGTTATTACCATTGTGGTGTGGGATACAAAGGTTTGCACCGTTCGTTTTGATAAGCAAGGGTAACACTGATAGGATATCTCGCAGCTTCCTGTTTGGGCGTACCTCCTTTCTCTGCTCATCGCCATTATTTACCTCGTCCCGGTGGGGATGCTCCAAGCTATCACCAACCAGCAAGTTGGTCTCAAGTACGTTTCAATCCTTGGTATATCTGCGGCATGGTTCTCATTTGATCAAAGTGTTATCACCGAGCTAGTTGTGGGCTACTGCTTACCAGAACGGCCCGTGGCGATGATGATCTTCAAAACCTTTGGATATATCAGTATGTTCAATACTCTCATATGTGATGAGTATATTGCCTGACGATTTCATCCAGCAATGGCTCAGGCCTTGGCATTCGTTTCGGATCTCAGTGCGTCACATCACCCTTCTCTATTACGGCGGCGAGATGACCTCTGTCCGCAGAATTCGGGCACTACATGAAGATCCCACCGCGTCTCATGTTTATGGCACAGGTGGTAGCGACCCTCGTGTCATGCTTCGTGGTCGTCGGCGTGCAAGCCTGGATGTTTGATAATATCCCAAAATTATGCTCCCCGGACCAAGTGGACAAGTTTACATGCCCCGGCGTGAACGTTTTCGGGACGGCATCACTCATCTGGGGGGGCATCGGACCCGCTCGTCAATTCTCATCAGGACAGCTGTATCATCCATTACTTTGGTTCTTCCTCGTCGGTGCAGTCCTTCCTGTTCCGTTCTATTACGCGTCGAGAAAATGGCCTCAGTCGGTAGGCAAAGGCTACTGGTTGAGCCATCTATTTGTCTGATCTTATTCCTAGTGGTTCAAATACGTCAACCTACCCGTATTCATGACAGGGACGTTGCTCATGCCGCCTGCAACTGGCATTAATTATTCCTCTTGGACCTTAACCGGATTCGTCTTCCAATATTGGATACGGCGACACCATTTCCGCGTAATTGGCTTGCCTTTCGTAACATTTATCTTTACTGATGTGTTCGTCAGTGGTGGAGCCGATACAATTACATATTGTCCGCGGCTTTGGACACGGGTGTGGCTCTTGGAGCCATCATTATTTTTTTCTGCTTGCAGTACCCAAATAATGATGGCTTCCAACTGGACTGGTGGGGCAACACGGTTCACCAACGCACTCTGGACGGTAAGGGAACAGCAGGTTTCACAATAAAATCGGGTCCACAAGCACCCTTCGGTTTGACTACGGTGCGCACCCCAGGCCCGCGGTCAAAGCCCATAACTGAACCTTACCACAGTGGACCTGATAGATCAATGTATCAATAACCCGAAACCCCCGCTCGTCCCGCTCTTCCTCCATAGCATTCACTCCCATCACTGTTTCCATTCTTTAGATATATTGCGGTGCTATCTCCTCGGAATCTAGCATATGTCTTGTCGCAATCACACTGGCCCCGACACTTCCTCCCCTTTGCCTTGTTGAGTCTCTAGACTGTACTACGACCCATCCCATCCCTGAGAACTTATGTGTGTTGTCTACTTCCTTTCTACGTCTCGCGTATTGCTTGATCTCACCTCCTTGACATCCTTCCTCCTTTGTGTGTGTCATGTGTGTATTCTGCTACTTGTCCTTGCTTGTGTTATAAGAGGGAGGCTCTTCGAAATGGCAACGACTTGGGGTGCATACGGAACTTGGTACACCAGAGTCCCTGTTTTCGGTTCTATCGGGTAGCGCCCACTTTGATAGGGAACGGGGTCCCCACTTGACGCTTGAATGCGCTATCGAAACGGGGGAGTGAAATGGTAGCCATCGGCGTCCCCCGACGTCTGCACCATGTGTTCGCGGGAAAACCTCCTGCCCATTGCAAGGGTATGGACGAGGCTGAGGCATTGTGTTGCACCTTTCCATTCGTGGAAGTCCTGTGCCCCTGATTCATAGCGCTCCTGACCTCCGCCGCTACCTCGAGAGATACGGTCCCAAGCACATACATCAGCACCCCAATTCGGATTGTACAGTCGTATCATTACCTCTCCAAATACATATAGCGCCTATTGCCCCACAACGGTGGCTTCTCCTCAACTCCCAACAGGCCGTGTGAATCGGAGCACATGCAGGTGTTCACGTCCAGCTCTGCGGGACAGGATGATCTAGAGCCCGAGCGAGAAGTACGAAGCACGACGGAACTAGTAAATACACGTACCGTGCCCTCTAGATTTTCGCCTGCTTCCCGCATCCTCGAAAGGATGCTTTGCACGTTATTCTGTGCAATGGCGACGAGATAGAAGCGACCCTTAGCTGAGAGTAGTTCCTGCCGTATAGACCGAGTCAGAACCCCACCCGCATGCGGGGCTGTCGCGGGCGTTGCGGAGGTCTCGGTGATAGGGAAGGCAGGCTACGGAGGAGTGACACGGAAAAGGGCGCATTACGAGAGATTGCTCACATCGACCTGCTCCAGGAGTATATTGGTAAGGTACATGCCATCTGTACCACCTGCCCAGGCCCCTGAGATGTCTTGTGCTTCTTGTGCCGAGGTTGCTTCGAGTTCGTCGGTTGGGACATACGGTGGGTTGAATATGAGGACGTCAACGTTATGCGATAGCCTTTCTTGCAGAGACTGTACGAGAGATGTTCTAACGGGGTGCAACGGAACCTGAAAGTCGAGTTGAGGACTCTCTTCTCCCTCGCGCGCTGAGAATTCTACCAACCGAATTTTGGTTCCCAGTCTTCATGGTAGCCGCGTTTGCATACTCATTAATGTCTGTACATAGAAAGACTATCAAACTCGGTTTCAGCCTTCATCGACGTTGAGAGTGGCACACTACTTGCAAGAGTCTGAGGGCCCTAAAATACGACCCATAAAGGCTGAAACACAACCAGATCCAGAGCTATGGTCTCGATTATCGTCGCCCTTCCTATTACAACAAAGAGGCTGAACGAACCCGACTTCTAAGCAGAGAGTAGGCTTAATACGCTTCAGAGCCTCTGAATCTTGCTCTAGGGCATCTAATAGGACAAATGTGTCCTCTTGGGGTATGGTGAGTTTCTCCTGGTTTGACAAGAGGAAAAAAATACGCAAACCTGCTGGTTCGTAAACGTGCTCGTAATCCTGGCGCTTCAAATGCGACAAATCTGGTGTTGGTATCATATTATACCCTCCGAAGACGTTACGGGTGCGCCTAGAATTTCGGCACTGAGCAAAGCCATCTCCCCAGCCTCGCCGCTCAACCTTGTTGGAGCTGACCTGTCTCCTTTCTGCTTCTCTCGCGGCACGCGCTCAAGTCTCGACTGTCTGGGCTGTTCTCGAGATGTTTTTCTGTGCTATCAGCGGCGAAGTCCCTTCCGAACCCGTCATTGCAGCGCCTTCTGGTCACGTTTATGAAAAGCGGCTCATCGAAAAATACATTGCGGAGAACGGTACAGACCCAATCACGGGAAGCAAGCTTGAGACATCGGACCTCGTAGTCGTAAAAGCCAGTGAGTATTGGAGGTGCAGAGCTACGTCCTGGAACACGATGAGACGATAGAAATAATATTACAACTAGAAGCTGTTGCTGAGCGTTAACGCGCAATGGTTAGACTTACCTGCTCTGATTTCTATTTTAAATCGCTATCCACGTAGTGAAATCGTGACTGACGCGCTCCATTTTCAGGCCCGTCGACGGCTCCACCGCGACCACCAACATTTACTTCGGTCCCCGCTATTTTGGCTGCACTCCAGAATGAATGGGACGCGTTGGTACTTGAGACCTTCGCGTTGAGGCAACAATACAACGCAACACGCCAGGAACTCAGTCATGCACTCTACCAGCAGGATGCTGCCACGAGGGTAGTTGCACGTCTCATGAAGGAGCGAGATGCAGCCAGAGAGTGAGCGTACTATCTATCGATCAATTTGCATTCTCATTGTTTCTCAGGGCTCTTGCGAGCGTGCAGTCCTCTATGGGAATCACACCGGCTGAAGATGTAGAGATGGCTGAGGATGCAAATGCCATGCCAGAGGATACTAAAGCCATCATTGAAGCAACACTCGCGGCACTATCCGCAGGTCGCAAGAAGCGCAAGATGGGTGATGGTTATGCAACTATTGACGACGTGCGAGGCTTCGCATCGAAGCAGTCAATCCCTTCATTACATGCGTCGTCACCAGCTGGTATCAACACCATAGACGTTTCCTCGAGGTCACCCTCAGTATTTGTCACTGGAGGTAACGACAAGGTTGTTCAAGTATACGATGCCGACTCCCAGAAGGTCCTGCATACGCTGAAGGGCCATACGAAGAAAGTGAACCATGTCCTATGGCGCGAAGATGATGCCGGTTCGCTCATCCTTTCCGCGTCTTCCGACAAGACCGCTCGACTGTGGGGCTACGACGAGGCATCCTCCACATATGCCCCGCGACAAACCTTCAAAACCCATAAGGGTGATGTAACTGGAATTGGTATCCATCCCTCCAAGAAACTTGCCGCCCTCGCATCTGCGGACAAGTCCTTCTCCGTGCACGACCTCACGACCCTACAAACGGTCTTCCATTCGGCGGCCTTTGATTTACCATTCCATTCTCTGGCCTTTCACCCAGACGGCCACTTTATCGGTGTCGGCACTGCCAACTCATCAGTCATCATTTTTGACCTCCGAAGTGGCTCGCCAGCGGCTGAATTAAAACACGCCGGAGATTCTGTGTTCCCGGTACACACTCTCGCGTTTAGTGAAAACGGATGGCAGATGGCCGCACCTGGATCTGCAGAGGGCGATATCGTATCTCTCTGGGATTTGAAGAAGCAAAAAGCGACGTTACAGTTGGATTTGGGCGAGGGTTTCAAGCTCCATAAGGTCACCTATGACTACTCGGCGCAACTTTTGGGCGTCGGAGGTGCTGCTGGGGCGAGGATTTTCTTGCCAAACAAATCAAAAGAGGAAATTTGGCGTCATGATGGCGATGTAATTGCTGATTTGACTTTCGGTCAGCTAGGAAAGAGCATCTGGGCTGCGAGTGGACGAAAGGTGAAGGTCTGGGGTGTGGTATAGCCATTTGTTTGTATTTTCAGGGTTTGCAACAGAGCTCGCACATATTGAGAAGAGATCTAGCTGGATATACAGATGCTGCAATCGACGAGCAAACAACACTTGCTTACGTATACAAACGATGCAACTACAAATGCAAGATGCTGGAGAAATCTGGACTAGTGCATCAACTTGAGATGGCAGAGAGCAAGTCGTAGCTAATCATGCAAGATAAGAGAGCCGGAGTAATGTTAAAGTGCGATCTAGCCAGAGGTGACACTAACAAACGAGTCAGAAGAGAGGCGATGAAGCAGCCTCCTACGCTGGTGTCCGGCAAGGAAGTAATCAAGCATAGTTTCAGAGTCCTCGTCCCTTGCACCAATGGCTTGGGCCAAGTAGGGGCTAACCATTGGGGATTCGGGCAGGGGAACAACGAGAGCTGGAGTCAGGGAAGGGGAGGTGCTCCTCGGAGTTCTTTGTGATATAGGCGTAGCACCGCTACTTGCAATGTAATCAACTGCCACTGGGGGTATGGTGATCTTCATCGAGGAGGAAGAACGACCCAGTTGTGGCGAGGGGGAGCTGGCATCGGACTGACCCGATGGTGCAGCAGGTGTTCCATACTCTATTCCACTGGCCAGACTATCCAGGAGATAGGTATTTCCGGGTCGACATTGATTTGGGGACGGGATGTCCACTTCGGAGACAGACGCGGGAGAAAGGGTCTGGTCTGGGAGCTCAAGTCTGAAGCTCTCTGAGGAAGTATACCCATTCCTTGTCAGAGCTGGGTTATTGTGTGGATCGCTTCCGTCTGGGGTCGACTCCTGACACGATGGTTGGAAGTTACCCCAAGAGGGTGGCGTCGGCAGTGTATCGTCGCTGAACTCGTCTATATACTGGATGTGCTGTGTAGCTCCATCATTGTTTAGCTCGGAAGGATCTTCGATTAGTGGATCAGCCGTGGAGTGCTTCGGGGTCGGTGGATGCGGCGGCTTTGAGAAGGTGGCAAACCCGATACGAGACTGGGGTCTGAGGCCAATTGCAGGCGAAACTGGCCCTTCATTGAGTAGGAAAGTGACAAACCCTTGAACTTGCTGGGATTCGTCATCCGCCAAGATACGGATCAAGGACGCGACGTGTGTTGGCCGTGTCCTTGGATCAGAGTAGAAATATTCTAGTAGATTCTGTCAGACCGGAGGAGTGAGGGTATGGGATTGAACACACCGCAAGCGGAAGCGACTAGTCTCCCGACCCCAATTCGCACATCGACAACTCGATCAAGGACAAGCCCGTCTAGGGCTTCCCATAGGTCAGGCTTGGTAATTTCTTCGACACCTCTCGGGCCCTGCACGAGTTCCAAGGCGCAAGCAAGAAAACTGAACAAAATGGGTTAGGAGGGTATCAACGATGGATGGATGGACTCACGTTGATCGGCGGCGATATGTATCACCCGTAGCCAAAGCAAAGAGTGTCGAACGAGCGCCTTCTCGTTGGGGGCCTAACCGATCCAAGTAGACAGAAAGCTGCTGATCGTGTGAGAAGTATTCAAAGGCTGCAATGCTCGAGTAGTTACCGTTCCAATAGCCGCATCTCTAACTGCGGCAATTTCGTCCCGCAGCGCTCGACCCATAAGATCTCGTACAACGTCGATCCTTGAGCCAACTAGACCAACCAAATCTCCCAAATAACCAGCAAATAGTTCCCGTTGTCGCCAGTACTGTGAGGAGTTCTCCCAGATCGTGATGAGACCCACAGCCATCTCCTCCTGCTGTGTGCGACTGAGTGACCCCAATAGCTTTGGCAGACTTTCCAAAGCCTTTGTGCGGATATCCTCTTCTTCCTTGGTCAATCCTCTTATCGCATCCCAAAAAACTGGTGTTAGGTCCTCCCTGGCTTGTTCTGGTCCTATGATGTTTGCCATTTCTCCAAGACTCGCAGCGAGAGTTCTTCGCACCTTGGCTGTGCGATCCTCCGTTAAGTGCAGGTAGTAGTCTCGTATTTCGGACCATCGCTCCCGACCAAGGACCAGAGTGAGAGCGGGATAGTTGAACGCACAAACAATCGGCCGTTCAGAGTCTTTAAAGAACCGAGTTCGCAGATGGTTGACATCTTCGGGACTCTCCAGTTGACCAACTATTGGACGCTCCAACAACATTGACCTGACGGGCAAGTCGATGGATGACGAGGAATCGAAAAAGTCCATCGCCTCTTCGTTCTTATGCCAATCTTTCTGCTCTGGAACAAAAAGATCAACCAACTCTTGGGGTGGCCCCCCTGGGTCATCCCGGAAAGTGTAGATAACTTCTCCGAGAACCTCCAAGAGAGCAGATCGCACTGTGTCAGATGGATCGTCGGCAAGCTTGAGCAAAGACCGCACTGCGAGCGTTCTTCGACGACTCTGGTCCACTCGTGCCAGTATGCCAGGAAGGGCGAAGAGGATCGAGTGGCGCACGTGCCATTCTTGGTCACCGACGAGTGCTTCGTATAAAGGTAACTATGGAAGCGTCAGTAAAGCGAAAGTAAGGAGTACTTGTCTATCTACCAAAGAACTGAGCACTAGCTCAAGTGGCACTACCTTCGCCAGAGCGCCGACAGCAAAAGATGCTTCTCGTCGAACCCAGTAAACAGAATCATGACCCACGCGATTGACTTCACTGACGAATATCGTTTGCATGTTCAAAGACATCTGCGCTGAATATGGAGGTCAGCACGATGACTTCTTAAACGCAGCAATCATATACCATTAGCGGCAAGTGCAGCAACTAGACTCATACTCGCGACTCTCCCAACAGTTGCTTCCCCACTAGCATCATCTAGCATTGGATCGCCTTCTGACTCAGTCGGCAACGCCCATTCTCCTGAGGACGCAGAGGCGTTAGTCGTTGGCGTCGGCGTCGCTGCCTGTATGGACATCGCATCCTCTAGTATGGCCGGCGAGGGAGACATTGGTGGACCCATTGTAACCCACCCTTCGCTGTCGACGTGCATAGTTTGCTGTGGAGATTGCAACTCAGGAGCGGGTGAGCTACTATGGCTACTGCCACGACCCCTCCCGCCCAATCCCATAACAGGGACTTCGTTCTCTATGTCCAAGCCATACCGCAGTGGACTCCGCAGTGATTGGAAACCAAATGGATCGTCGCCTTCCACTTGGTAGAGGCCGCGGTCCGAGTCTGGTGAAGGTGCACCAGTAGAGCGTGCAGCGTGCGCAGGTACCTCGTGCTCTGTGGCTGGTTGCCCACCCGGTGTCTGCTCGACTTCAGGGAACTCTGCGTCTAATCGAGCCATACCTAGGACCACCCCATAGATAATCTCGTTCTCAATCATGGCCCTTTCCCGTTCCCCGAATACCACTTGCGGCGATACAGGCACATAGCGAGCATCCAGCTCGGTGTCTGATGGAGGCGCGTGTAATCGGTTGAGGAGATCTACTAGCCCAAGGCGTGCACAATCGCCAACTCGTGGGTTAGCAGAGAGCAGGAGGGAGCCGATGAGGGGTGTGAATGTGTTGATAAGAAGATAGGGGATGCCTTCTGCGGTGAGCAACTCGGGCATTTCCTGCTCTACGATTTGACAGTGCTAAAACGGGAAATGACGTCAGAACCCGTGAGGGGAAAGAAATTATGACCGCGTGGCATCTTACAGTAAAGAACCACCATATGATCGGAATCAGTTCGTTGACGAATACTTCTTTGACAGTCTCATCTAATTACCAATCAACACCGTCGACTTATCGAGACTCGGATCTTGCGGGAACTTACCCTCATCCGTCCCGAGTGAATTTAGCAGGGGCAGAATATAGTCGACCGCTTCTTGGGGTTGGACGTCTTGCAGGTATAATGGAAGCTGCTTCGAGATAAATGTCCTGGGGCCGCGTGTTAGTGCGCCCGGTCCCGCCCGTGCGTGGCATTGCAGACGACCGACCGATGAAACCCATAGTTGCTCTTGGAAAATAGATATATCTTCTCCAGAGGCGTCAGATTTTCGTCCTCGAGAAACATGGCTTCTTGTTCTTCCTCTCTGTGTACGGGCTCGCGTTCGACCATCATTATATCGTCGTCCAACGATAGTCCAGGCTCAGGAACCGAGATGCGTAACGCAGGTTGGAGGCGGTTGGTAGTCGGTGTGCTAGGTGGCGGATCTTGAGCTAAAATGTCTTGATCGAGACGCTCTTCAGAAGGAGGTGCTGGCTCAGGCGTGGTTGGAACCAAGTTCATTTCTGGTTCGTCCACACAAAGGGGAGTCCCACGGCCATTCATTATGCTAGGAGAACCTAGAGGATTTTGATATTCAACCGGGGGAGACAACGTCTCTAAGATACTCAGACTTCTCCACCGCGGTGATAGCACAGACTCCCCGCGTGGCAGTACATTTCCAAGAGTTGGAGAAATACTTCTCACCGCCGGAGGACCGAATTGCAGAGAAGGCGAGGTGGCAGTTCGGTCAACCCATTTCGGTGATACTGGCGACGTCGGTGGTGGGGACAGCGGTCCAGGATTCGGTGCAGAAATTCCAATCCGAGCTGGCGGTGATGGAAACGCCGGGGGAGATGCCTGACTCGAAGAGCCATTGTGCAGTTCCGCCCACAAGGGCGAAGGCGACCATAGTCTAGGCGGAGTCGCGATCCCTCGGGATCTAGGTGAGTTTAGAGGTGGGGATGCGGAGGGCGCCTTGCCAAGCAGAGGTCGTGGTGGTGAACCGCAGGAGAGGGGTGATTGCGGTCGACCAATGCTTTGCAACGTAAATGAACGCCAAGGAGGGTCAACAGACATTGCGACATTATTGGCGCTTTCGCCCGGGTACTGTCGCTCAGACTCTTTACGTTCACTCACAATCGGTGTTTCTGTGGAAGGGTGACTGATTGTTGAAGGCTCGTGACCAAAGCCAGCAGAGCCAGACACAACCCTGGAAGTCGCCCTCCTGACTTCACCAGTCCAATACATATGATCTTGATTTTGATCTGGCGATATCGAGGCTCCTGTCGTTGAGCCTATCGATTCTACGAGCCGAGAGTTAGTCAAGGTGAGTGGATGCGGATTCGAGATAGAGTAAGTGGGGCCTGTGGCGTCCGCCAGACTACAGAAAAGGCAAGAAGGACTGCCGCGGCAAGGCTAGGAGCATCAACTAAACCTTCTGTCCAATGTGAGAGCAATGCGGTACACCAAAGCTTGCATGACTGGGGACGAGGAGAAGTCTGCACAAGTTCGAACCACGTCGTGATACTCGGCGAATCAACGACCTACCATATGCAAGCTCGGTTGACGGAAACAAGGGCGAGATGCGAGGTTCGAGCCTCGGACCTGGTTGCTCGTCGCCACCAGCATCCATTGTAACATCAACTATCTGTGGATGCGTTTCTTCACTCGTTCCATGTGTCTGCGACCACCGGTTCGCCAGAGGAGGGTGAACGACGAGTGATGGTCTCGCGGGGGAGGGCGAATCGCTTGCTTGTCCGGTTTCGCTGGAGGGTGTAACCGCATAAGATGCCTGTAGCGACAAGTGCGGAGGAGGTTCGCGGACTGTCGGCATCGATTGTCGCCTAAAGTCACGGGTCAGCCTCTGTCCGCGGGCGAATAATGAGGAGAATCGCATAGATGATTCTAACCGGTGGTGCTACGCCGTCCAGCGTATAGGTAAGCGGCGTTTTAGTGTGTACAACAGCAAGAAGTCCGGGATGAACTGGACGATGTAGACAAGAAGCCAGAGGAAATGGATTGCGATTGATACTCGAGTACAACAAAGCGTCGTGTACAATGCAAGTGGTTTTGAGAAGCGAAATGCCAATTCCTTCGTCTTGCTTGAAGGAGGTCAAGGGTCAAAGTACAAACTGCGTCATTTACCACCTCCTGTCGCAGCGGTAGCCGGCCATTTCAACGAGATATAGTATAGTTAGACATATAGCCGGGATTATAGAGACCACCTCGAGTATTTTTTGGGCTTTTTCTGGCTTTTTTAGATGGAGTGGGCTTCGACAATGACACCTCGCCACCTGCTTTCTTCAAACGTACCATGCACATAACCAGCCCAATGGAAATGCAATCGTGATCCTCGACTCAAGACAGCAACTGCCTGCCTTGCCCCACGCTTTGCAAACTGCCGCCTTGATGGGACGGCTACCTCGGAGCATTCCAGTGATTACACAAAGGGGCGTAATATGAACAGAGAAGGCTATTTAGTACATAAGTTTATAGGATGTGGAACAACATGGATACCGACCAATAGGAACAATCATGTTTTAGTTTGCTTGGTGTCCATCTTATCATTGATATCGTCATTACCAAATTGGATATCGTCACAAGGAGCCGACGCGACACCAAGCATGAGGTCTTCCGACGCGACTGGGGTGGTACTAAGAGAATCGGGTGGTACTGGCATGGCTATAAGGACCGACAGCTTGAGATAGGGCCGTCCAGGTGGTGATTTAGACTGGTGGAGGGGGTGTGGAAGCGACTTTTGGTTAGAGTTGAGTTTATAAGGAGGCACCGAGCCCCGCGACCGAGTAGCTCGTTTCCATTCGCGTTTCAGTTGGACCTTAGCATGGAATAGATATGCTAATTGGGTATCAACTGGAAGGCCAGAGAGCCGAGAGTCGATCGCATTCGGATCCAAGACACTGGCAGATACTGGCTAAAGGAATAGTCAGGAAACGAGCTGCACAAAGGACCAACCGAGTCCGTACTTTATATTCAGACCAGTGAACTGGAGGTCGAGAGGTGCGCGTGAAAGGGCTAGAGGTGGTGGGCCACTCTGCCTGTTCGTGCTGCCATACTTCATAAAATTGAGGGCGTTCCGCCACCTCCTGGACCTGGACAACAGGGGCTCCCCTTCGTAAAGCATTGACTCTCTCGCCCACCTCGGCGTGTTGGAACAACCCCTGCTCAAAGGCCGCCGTGACGATGCGCTGCATACGGCGTTTCCGATAGCGCAGGCTAATACAACAGCACCCTGTGCAAATCGCAAATACTACACCGCCATTATATCATGAGCGGGCAGTGGAATGCCGTGTGATTAGATATCACTGACCCCCAAGAATGCAACATGCTATAATAAAGAAGTTGGTGGCTTCTGGTGTTGTAGCATTGCTAAAACGTAGGACATCAGTTGCGGTGGCGCTCGCCCTTGCTGTCGCGGTTGTAGTCATAAGGCGTAGAGAACGACCGAAACTGGAACTGCCGGTTGTGTAGACGGCGGGTGTCTAGACAGCCTGAAATGAATCGGGGTAACCTCCTCTCGTCTTCGATCCAAAGGGCTTTCAAGGGATAGTAGTAGATTGCCTGGGAGAGACGGGAGTTCAAGGATGGGTAGGTGTGAAGGAAGCGCAATACTCACGCAGCACGCAGGCAACATCACGTGCCTGGTGGCTGTGATCCCCATTCCTTGAGGAAACCGTGCTATATGTGCGCTATGTTAGTCCCACACCACAGGAATGCCTAGGAATGCTGCGCTCACAGAGTCGGAGAGGACCTCCGCTCCTTTCACCTCTCCAGCCGTGTTTGAACCCGATTCTCTGTAGGTCTGCGCGGCTGCTCCGGGCCCCTTTAACCCGAGAGTAACCCGAGAGATAGGGTCCTAAACATACACCAGCTCCCCAACCCGGTTTGTATACATGTATCATTAACCTCTAGAATACATAATACATAATACATAATACATAATACATATAGCTCCTATCCTTCTGAACTTCAGTCCCTTCGGCGATGCATTTGACCTAGGTGTTTCGACTCTTTGAACAATCAGTAGACAGTCAAATCATACATGTGAGCCTGTGAACGCATTTGCGAACCAGGTCAAATAGATGAGATGTTGGTCCGATGGCTGTATGCTTTGTGTCAAGCCTGGTTCTCATTTCGATGTCGGATTCACAGGAGGTCCTTACAACAGCCGCTGCTCCACCAATAGGTCTTGCGGAGGGCGAAGCAGAGTCCCAGGACCCGATGCAAACCACCACGGACCAACCAGTTTCCAAACGACTTGGGCATTTCCTCACCCACCGTACATTTCACCATATCATCCTCACCCTCGTGCGTGTCTTTCAGTCTCTGAGTCGTACATGCGTCGAACCATACTCGTCAGGTCGTCATCGATTCTGCAATTGTTTTGATTGAAGTTGGCCATAACTTCCTTCAGCCTCCTACGTGCCAACAAGGCGAACCTTCTGGAAGACCAGAATTAGAGCAACCGACATGGCTTGAGGTTCTCCTCTACATATCCATTGGCATCACATCACTGTTTCTGGTGGAAATACCTCTAATGCTATGGGCCTTTGGTCTACGCTACTATAATCCTCTGGCGAAAGACGTTCCACATTCTGGTAAATGCCTCGTGGCTCCATAGATACAGCAACTGAAATCTTTGAACCAGGTTTTCATTTTTTTGATGCATTCGTCATCATTACCTCGTTCATAATGGACGTTGTACTGCGCGGAAGAGAGCGAGAGCTTGCAGGGTTGTTGGTTTTGCTTCGTTTATGGAGGTTGATTAAACTCGTAGGAGGTGCGAAATACTGATTTGCGTTGGGCGTTCCACTCACTCTTGTCCTGCAGGAGTCGCCGCGGGCTTCGACGAACTGACAGAGGATCTCACCCACAAGCTACATAGAGCGGAAGTAGAAATCACGGCCAAAACAGTAGAGTTAGAAGAGGCGAGAGCGACAATTGCCCAACTACAGGCTAAACTCGATTCATACCAACCATGAACTTCCCCTGGAGCCCGTAATTTGTAGAGCAGAGCAATGGAGGAATTTATCATGCATTAGTGGATCGCAGGTAAAGTCTTCTATATCCACGTTATTGTGTGGCAGGCCCAGTTCACAGTTATTCATACCGTCGACGCCTGAATTACGTATCATCACGGTTCGCGAGTTTCACCAGAAAACGACGCACGCGACTCATTCGAGAAACATCGGATACTACGATTGCATTGGGGTTTATGCAGCCGGGTTTGAGGATCCTATTTTATGGTGCGTATGGTATAGTGCGCGGGTGATCGGCTTCAGCATATCGACTCTTCTTTCGCCGTCATCTATATGAATTAGCAGGAACGAGAAGGGCAACACCTGTCAGAATTTGCGCGGCCCGTTTTCCTGGTACGAGCAAAATTAGTGTTTATTGGGATCCGCTACAAACAGCTGGAGCACACGACGAGCGAAGCGAGTGCTTATACTTGCTTCCAATTCACAGTCTCGGACTATCGCTTCGACCCAAAGGACTATGGGGCTACGGTCACAACACACAATATGGAGTGAAGAGTACAAGTGGGAAAGGTAGCGATTTCGTTTTGGATGGGCCAAACCACGTAGAAATTTCTTCTTCACCTCCCCCGCAACGGTATACCAATGGCGTAACCTGGCGAATGGCCCAAGCTGTCCGTGCTGGCCACAGAGTCCCAAAAGCGAACCGAGGATTGAGGGAACGAAGTAAACATTGGTGTCACAACCCACGGAGAGAATGGTAAGGTGTTTGATGTGCTAGGGTAGGGTACGGTATGTGTAATATTCCTGATGAGTGGCTATTGTATCGAGCTTGTTTGAAACGAGGAACAATTCAATTCCTGACGGTAGTGCTGGATACTGGCAT
>Ga0307513_10002328_pt1 | contig 26445 bp, 25 predicted proteins | sample 15_EM_MG_FD_202174 | JGI IMG/M metagenome (GOLD analysis project Ga0307513, IMG submission 202174) | Populus trichocarpa ectomycorrhiza microbial communities from riparian zone in the Pacific Northwest, United States - 15_EM | ecosystem: Host-associated > Plants > Roots > Unclassified | place...
GACAATCGCCAGGACACCGCCGCCTGCGTTTCTCTTTCCAATTCAACGATGTCAAAGACCGTGACTGCCTTTCGGCGGCCCCACTGTTTAGCGCCGGTGGTCGGCGGAGGCGGCTATCTAGTGGCCGACCTCTTTGGTGTCAATCGGTCCTTTCGGACTTTCTCGCCGAACCCTGAAATCCCGAAGGAAGCCAGGAAATTGGCGCAAAAACCGCACCGGGCCGCCGAGGGGCAACCCTCATACAGTCGGTGACGAGTCGATTGAAGCCGCGGAACTTAGCGATTTCGATCCGAAACGCAAGGGCTTTTTGGAAGCCCTCAGGTCCGCCTCGAAAAGGCGCCGCCCGAGCGGGAGGCGGCTATCTATGCGTCGCTCCGGACCCTGTCAATCAGCGTTTGCGACAGTTTCGTCGCAGCCTTGGATTCATTCAATTTCTCGCCTCCGAAGCGAACTCCGGTCGGCGAATCCCCAGCCCTTCCCCTGCCCTTCCCCTGCGGCGTGGCGTCCGTTGCGGCCGCGTCGCCTTGCGTGCGCGGCGCGCGGCCGTAAGAAGTATCGGCACAAAAGGAGGCGCCATGCTCTCGCAGAAGGCCCGTTATGCGCTCCGGGCGCTGGTCGAACTGGCCCGCGCCGACGGCGTCCAGCTCACCTCCGGCGAACTGGCGCTGCGCGCCGATGCCCCGCGCAAGTTCCTCGAGGCGATTCTGCTGGAGCTTTCGCGCAACCAGGTGGTGACCAGCCGGCGCGGCAAGTTCGGCGGCTACACCCTGGGGCGGCCTGCGGACGAGATCAGCTTCGCCGAGGTGATCCGGGTCCTGGACGGCCCGCTGGCGCTGGCGCCCTGCGTCAGCCCGCGCCTGGGCTTCCGGAAATGCGACGACTGCCCCGACCTCGACGCCTGTTCCCTGCGCGAGGCGCTGCTACGCGCCCGCGACGCCACCGCCGAGGTCCTGGAAGCCTACAGCCTGGCCGACGCCGCGGCCTCGGGGACGGAAGCCGCCGCTCAGCTCGCGGCGATGTAGGCCTTCAGCCCGTCCGCCTCGGCCTCGACCTCGGAGATCTTCCACTTCACCAGGTCGCCGATGGAGACGATGCCCACGAGGCGGGCGTTCTTGCAGACCGGCAGGTGGCGGATGCGCCGGTCGGTCATGCGGCCGAGCAGGGAATCAACGGTCTCCCCGGGATCGGCAAACAGCACGTCGGCGGTCATGCAGCTGGAGATCGGCTTCATCAGCGCCTCGGCGCCGGATTCCGCAAAGGCGCGAACGACGTCGCGCTCGGAGACGATGCCCACCACCGCCTCGGCCTCCAGCACCACCAGCGCGCCGACCTTTCTGGAATGCAGCAGCGCCGTCACCTGGGCGACGGTTTCTGAGGGGCTCACGGTGAACACCGTATCGCCCTTGGACCTCAGGATCTGAGAGACAAGCATCAAGCGCTCCCTGGTTTCTCTCTATTATTGAGAGAACAACGTCGCGCGTCACAACGTTTCCTTCAATGCACGCAACCGTGAGGGGGCTATTCCTTCGGCGCCAGCCAGGCGAAGGGGGTGATGATCAGCACGCCGGCGGCGAAACCGGCCAGGTGGGCCTCCCAGGCGACGCCCGCGCCCCCCGTGCCGGGCAGCAGCGATGAGCCGAAGACGCCGATCGCCACATTGATCACGATCCAGCTCGCGCCCATGCCGACCACCGCCGGCGACAGCAGGGGCCCGATGCGCCCTCGCCCGCCGATCAGCCGGGCCGCCGCGCCCATCAGGCCCGAGACCGCGCCGGATGCGCCCACCAGTGCGCCGGCCTGGCCCCAGTGCAGGGCGGCATAGCCCAGGTTCGAGAGCACCCCGGTCGCCAGGTAGAAGGCAAAGAACGCGATCGCCCCTTGCAGCTTCAGGCCGAAGAAGCGCGCCACCGGGGTCCCGAAGGCGAGCGCGAAGGCCGCGTTCATCAGCGCATGCGGCCAGCCGCCGTGCAGGAAGAGCGCGGTGATCAGCGTCGGCCACTGCCCGGCCGCCAGCGCCCGCGGCGAGAAGGCGAAGGCGTCCAGCACCTGTTCCTGCGGCAGCAGCAACTGGATCGCATAGCCGCCGGCGATCACCGCCGAAAGGGCCACGGCCGTCCAGGGCGCGTTGAACGCGGGCTCGTGCGCCGGCCGCTCGTCCGGCTGCGGCGTGGGCGTGGGCTCCGCCGACCAGGGCGATGCGGGCGACTCTTCGAACGGCGATATGGTCATGCTCCATCATTTAGGCGCTTTGCGGCGGCCGCGCGACCACCCCTGCCGCCTTCTCGCCTTGCCGCCGACACCGAGCTTGGCGATGGTGGCCGCCCTTTCGGAGACCAGACCCCCTTGATGATCCGTTCCCTGCGCGCCGGCGCAGCCGTCGCCGCCGTCCTTTCGCTCGCCCCGGTGAGCGCGGCCCGGGCGATGGACCTCCCCCATCTTCCCAAACTGAGCCTCGGCGGCGAAAAGCCTGCCCGGCTCGGCCCCGGCCAGTGGGCGCAGGAGCAGTCGGACGTGAAGGCCGATCCCGCCGTCCGCTTCGGCGCCCTGCCCAACGGCATGCGCTATGCGATCCGCCGCCAGGCGATCCCGGCGGGCCAGGCGGCGGTGCGCCTGTGGTTCGACGCCGGCTCCCTGGACGAGACCGACGCCCAGGCCGGCCTCGCCCACTTCCTCGAGCACATGGCCTTCAACGGCTCCAAGGCCGTACCGGAGGGCGACATGGTCAAGATCCTCGAGCGGCTGGGCCTGGCGTTCGGGGCCGACACCAACGCCTCCACCGGCTTCGACGAGACGGTCTACAAGCTCGACCTGCCGAAGACGGACGACGAGACCGTCGACACCGCCCTGATGCTGCTGCGCGAAGCCGCCGGCAACCTGACCATCGCGCCCGAGGCCGTCGACCGCGAGCGCGGCGTGGTGCTGTCCGAGGAACGCTCCAGCGACACCCCGGCCTACCGGGTCTTCAAACAGCGGCTGGAATTCCAGCTCAAGGGCCAGCGGATGCCCACCCGCTACCCGATCGGCAAGGTCGAGGTGCTGCAGCACGCGCCCGCCACCCAGATCGCCGACTTCTACCACCACTTCTATCGGCCCGAGCGCGCGGTGCTGGTGATCGCCGGCGATTTCGACCCCGCCGCCATCGAGGCCAAGATCAAGTCCCGCTTCAGCGACTGGAAGGCCAATGGCCCGGCCGGCGCCGATCCCGACCTCGGCAGGATCGCGCCGCGCAAGACCGAGGCGAAGCTGCTGGTCGAGCCCGGCGCGCCGCTCAACCTGCAGATCACCTGGACCCATCCGCCCGACCTCGCGCGCGACAGCGAGGCCAGGCGCAAGGCCGAGCTGATCCGCCAGCTGGGCTTCAGCGTGCTGAACCGCCGGCTCTCGGCGCTGGCCCGCTCGCCCAAGCCGCCGTTCATCGGCGCGGTCGCCTTCAAGTCCGAGCAGGGCAAGTCCGCCGACATCACCTTCCTCAACGTGGCCGCCGAGGCCGACCGCTGGCGCGAGGCGCTGGCCGCCATCGACCAGGAGCAACGCCGCGTCGTGCAGTACGGCGTGCGCCAGGACGAGCTCGACCGCGAGATCGAGGAGGCCCGCGCCAGCATCCGCCAGCAGGTGGCCGGCGCCGCCACCCGCAGGCCCTCCGAACTCGCCAACGAGATCGTCGGCGCCCTGGGCGACGACGAGGTGGTCACCAGCCCCGCCGACGACGCCGCCCTCTTCGAGGCGACCGTCAAGGGCCTGAAAGCCGACACTGTCTCGTCCGCGCTCAAGGACCTGTTCAGGGGCGAAGGCCCGCTGATCTTCATGGCCTCGCCCAAGCCGGTGCAGGGCGGCGACCAGGCCCTGCTCGCCGAATATGCCTCCGCCCAGAAGGTCGCGGTCGCGGCGCCCACCGCCCCGCACCAGATCGTCTGGCCCTACGAGAGCTTCGGCACGCCCGGCAAGGTGGTCGAGACCAAGGACGTCACCGACCTCGACACCGTCTTCGTGCGCTTCGAGAACGGCGTGCGCCTGACCATCAAGCCGACCAAGTTCCGCGACGATGAGGTGATGGTCCGCGTCAACATCGGCGACGGTCTCACCGCCATGCCCAAGGACCGCCAGAGCCTCGCCTGGTTCGGCAACGCCTTCATCGAGGGCGGCCTGAAGCAGATCACCAACGAGGAGACCGAGCAGGTGCTGGCCGCCAAGGTCTATGGCGCCCGCTTCGGCATCGGCGAGGACGCCTTCATCCTGTCGGGCTCCACCCGCACCGACGACCTGCCGACCGAGATGCAGGTGCTGGCCGCCTACGTCGCCGAGCCCGGCTGGCGCGCCGAGGCCTTCCAGCGCCAGAAGGGCGCGGGCAAGACCGTCCACGACCAGGCCGAGTCCACCGACCAGGGCGTCCTGGGGATCACGCTTTCCGGCCTGCTGCACTCCGGCGACCGTCGTTTCACCTTCCCGAGCCGCGACGACATCGGCAAGGCGCAGCTGGAGGACCTGAAGGCCCAGATCGCCCCGCACCTGGCCAACGACCCCATCGAGGTGGTGATCGTCGGCGACATCACCATCGAGAAGGCCACCGACGCGGTGGCCCGCACCTACGGCGCCCTGCCCGCCCGTGGCCCCGAACAGCCCGTGCCCGCCAGCCAGACCCAGGTCGCCTTCCCGGCACCCACGCCCCAGCCCGTCGTGCTCACCCACAAGGGCCGCGCCGACCAGGCGATGGGCTACGTCGCCTGGCCCACCACCGACTTCTGGGCCAATCCCCAGCGGGCGCGCGACACCGCGGTGATGGGCGAGGTGATGGGCCTTCGGCTCACCGACCAGCTGCGCGAGGCCCAGGGCGCCACCTACAGCCCCTCCGTGAACTACAACCACAGCCTGGTCTGGGCCGGCTGGGGCTATGTGGCCGCCAGCGTCGAGGTGCCGCCGGCCAAGCTCGACGGCTTCTTCACCGACGTCGCCAGGATCGCCGCCGACCTGCGCGCCAAGCCGCCCAGCGACGACGAGATGGCGCGGGCCAAGAAGCCCCGCATCGACGGCATCGAGCGCGCGCGCCTGACCAACCAGTACTGGCTGGGCGAGCTCTCCAACGCCCAGGCCGACCCGCGCAAGCTCGACTTCATCCGCCAGCTGATCCCCGGCACCGAACGCGTCACCGCCGTCGACGTCCAGCGCTCGGCCCAGACCTGGCTCAACGACGACAAGGCCTACAAGGTGATCGTCCGGCCGAAGTGAGGATCCCGAGAAGGAGCCGCGGACAGGTTGTCAGGCGGCCTGGGGGGCCTCGCCATAGCGATTGGCGCCGGCCTCGCCGCGCCGGAAGCCGATCTCCACCCAGCCCCAGATCACCAGCGCCGTCGCCATCAGCCCCGTCAGGGCCAGCAGCGCCGGCGACGAGGCGCCGGTCGTCTCCGCCGACATGCCCAGGCCGGCCAGGAACGGCAGCAGTCCGACAGGTATGATCCACCAGCCCGACTTGCCGCGGTCGTGCAGCCGGCGGATAGCGATGGCGACATTGGCCGCCAGCAGGGGGCAGATCGGCAGGAGCAGGATCGCGCCCGGCGGCCCGACGGCCAGGATGGCGAACAGCCCGAGGCACCAGCTGAGGCTGAACGCGATCGCCAGGAACAGATAGGCGCGCCAGAAGGCGATCCGGCTGAGCCGTCCGTCGAATCTCAGGAGCTCGCGCAGCCTCTCCATCAACGCCCCTTCCAGGCGGGCGGGCGCTTTTGCGAAAAGGCCAGCGGCCCCTCCACGAAGTCCTCGCTGGTGTAGAGCGCGGCGATCGCCGGATAGCGGTTCTGGCCCTTGAGCGCGGCCTCCAGGCTGGGCTCGTCCAGGCCCTTGTAGGCGGCCTCCTTCGACGCGCGGATCGACATCGGTCCGAGCTGGCAGATGCCGTCGGCCCATTCGCGGGCGACCTTCATCAGGTCGCCGGGCGCGGTCACCTCGGCCACGAAGCCCAGGTCCTTGCCCTCCGCCGCCGACACCCGCCGGGCCGTCAGGATCATCGACATGGCCCGCTTGGTCCCGATGGCGCGCGGCAGCCGGTGCAGGCCGCCGGCCAGCGCCGCCAGCCCCACCCGCGGCTCCGGCAGGGCGAAAACCGCGGCCTCCGAGGCGATGATGATGTCGCAGGCCAGCGCGATCTCGAACCCGCCGCCCATGGCCACCCCGTTCACCGCCGCGATCAGCGGCTTGGCCAGGTCGAACCGCGCGGTCAGGCCGGCGAATCCCGACGGCGGGTTCCCCATCTTGCCGCCGCCCGCCTGGTGCTTCAGGTCGTTGCCGGCCGAGAACGCCCGGTCGCCGGCGCCGGTGACGATCGCCACCCACTGGTCCGGATCGGCCGCGAAGGCGTCGAAGGCCTCGTGCAGCTCGAAGTGCGCCGGCGAATGCAGCGCGTTCATCACCTCCGGCCGGTTGAGGGTGACCGTGGTGACCGGCCCGTCGCGCTCTACCTTGATGAATTCATAGGCCATGGTGTTCTCCCGTTTCATCTTCCCCTCCCCCTTATGGGAGGGCTATCGCATATGGAAGACGGGCCGCAGCCACCGCGCCTCTCCCCCGACGCGAAGCCCGAGCGGGAGGAGCACAGCGGCGCCGATTGCGATGGCCCTCTTCACAGGGCTGAGGGATGATCAAACGAGCGAGAGGTCCCGCCGGTACCGCTTCCAGTTCTCGACGTAGTGCCTGGCCCCGAACGACATCCGCGCCGCCTGCTCGGCGCTGAGCTCGCGCACCACCTTGCCGGGCGCGCCCATGACCAGGGAGTTGTCCGGGATCTCCTTGCCCTCGGTGATCAGACAGTTGGCGCCGATCAGGCAGTTCTTCCCGATCTTCGCCCCGTTCAGGATCACCGAGCCGATCCCCACCAGGGTGTTGTCGCCGATGGTGCAGCCGTGCAGCATCACCATGTGCCCGACCGTCACGTTCTTGCCGATGGTCAGCGGCGAGCCGGTGTCGGTGTGCAGCACGCTGCCGTCCTGCACGTTGGAGCCCTCGCCCAGGATGATCGGGTCGTTGTCGCCCCGCAGCGTGGCGCCGAACCACACAGATGCGTTCTTGTGGAGAATCACTCGCCCCATAACCGCTGCGTTGGGCGCAATCCAGTATTCGTCACCATCCGGCAACAAAGGCGTCACATTGCCCAAGTTGTAGACACTCATCCTTACACCTCGTTTCTTGCGACAAACTGTCCGTTTAACCTTTCGGAAAGGACGTTAGGATCATTCTAGTCAGGCGATTCGGGGGGTCGATAGCCTTCTGAAAGCCGCCACGAGCCGAGCATCGGCCCGTGTCCCGCGCTGGATGGAGTTGATGGCGCTGAGTCTGTTGTTCCCGCGGGCCTTCGGGTCCGGACGAGCACAAGGTGGGCCACCCGGCCCCGCAGCACGACGCCGCTCCTGTCCAATCCTGACCACCAAAGGGCGCTCCATTGCGGAGACGCCCTTTTTTCTTGTCCTGTGGAGGCTTTAAGATGACCAAGCGAGCCCTGAAGCGACATGTGCGCGAAGGCGCGTTCGACGCCGGCCAGTTCCAGGGCGACGATAAAATCCGCCGGTTGCCGGTCGACAGGGATCGAGCCTGGTCACCGCTCAATCATCACAACGACGATCGCGAACAGGGCTACCTCAAGACCATCAAGGCCAAGTCCCCCGGCCAGCAGGAGCTGATCGAGGCGATCGACGCCAAGAACCTGGTCATGGCGCTGGGCCCGGCCGGCACCGGCAAGACCTACCTCGCCATCGCCAAGGCGGTCGAGGCCCTGGAGTCGGGCAGCGTCGGGCGCATCGTGCTCTCCAGGCCGGCGGTCGAGGCCGGCGAATCCATCGGCTACCTTCCGGGCGACGCCGAGGACAAGCTCGCCCCCTACCTGCGCCCGCTCTACGACGCCCTTTCCGACCGGCTTTCCATGAAGCGGGTCCGGGCGCTGATGGCCGAGGGCGCCATCGAGATCGCCCCTGTTGGCTTCATGCGCGGGCGCACGCTCAACAACGCCTTCGTGGTCATCGACGAGGCCCAGAACTGCACCTATGTGCAGCTGAAGATGCTGCTGACCCGCCTGGGCTGGCACTCGACCATGGTGGTCACCGGCGACCCGGACCAGTCGGACCTGCTGCCGGAGTTCTCGGGCCTGCGGACCGTCGCCGCCAAGCTGGAAGAGCTCCCCAACATCGCCGTCGTCCGCCTGGCCGACCGCGACATCGTCCGCCACCCCCTGGTCGCCGAGATGCTCGGGGTCCTCTAACTCTGACATCCGTCTCCCTTCGCGGGAGAAGGTGTCGGCGCCGCCGACGGATGAGGGGCGCCAGCTCCGCATCCGTCGGCGATCCGCCGCTCCACGTCTTAGGGTTTCGCTGAGCACGCGGCCTGTGGCCACACAGCTGATGTCCGCCTCCGACCCATGCGAACCTGGGACGTCGGCTTGTGGTCGCCATTCCAGCCCTTTATCATCGCGGCAAGCCGTCCTTCGGGTGCGCGAGTGCGATTGAGACTTCAGGCAGGTTGGGGCGTATCCCTTGGATTGTTGGTCGGCCTCGCCGGCTGCAGCTATGGCCAGAACGGGGTCGATCCCAAGGCGATCGGCCTAAATCGCCATCCATCCGAAGTCATCGACGTATCGGGCGTTGTCGCCCAGCCGTTGCGGGTCGACCGGCTCAGGGTGGTGTTCAGGACGCGATCCTCACTGCCCTTCTGCAACGGCATCACTCTGCCCGATGGCGGACCTTTTCCCCTGCGCGCCACCGTATCGGCGCCCACGATTCAGGTCGGCGATCGGGTTTCGGCCAGGGTCTACGCCGACCGGTTCGCGGCCGGGCTTTGCGGGTGGCGTTTCGCTGAGGCCTACGCCGTCGTGCGGGACGAGGATCGCGATGAGACGCAGGCCCTCATTGCGGCGAACTCATCAGAGGTATCCTCAGACAGGGATTTCTCGCGCCTCACCACCACGCACTACTGCGGCTACAGGGGCGAATTTGGATGCAGTCAAGGTCCCATCGGCGACCCGAGTTACCTTCCGATTACAATCGATCCGAACCATCGGCGCGTGCAGTTCGTGATCCGGATCAGCGCATATCCGCCCACCAACGACTATCGCGCCCCGTGCCGCGATCCCGTTACGGACGTGGTGACCTATCCGTGTCGCTCGAAGGGCGCCCAGCCACCCATCCCGGTCGTCCAGAATATCTGGTCGCGGACTAGGCGGGGCGGCCGACGCCACGCCGCGGCCGTCGGCGGGATGTGAAAGGCCCGGAGAGAGACAATGCGGAAGAAGATCGCCATGACCCATGTCACCCTGGGCGGCGTCATGCCCTCGCCCGGAGCCTCCCTATGAGCCCCACCATCACCGCCTTCGAACGGTCGCCCGATCGCGGCAGGGGACTGGCGCGTGACATGCGCGTTCGCTGGGCGCTTGAAGAAGTGGGCCAGCCCTACAACGTCCGTCTCGTTTCATTCACGCAGATGAAGGAGCCCGCGCATCTGGCGCTGCATCCCTTCGGACAGATTCCGACCTATGAAGACGGCGATCTCGCGCTGTTCGAGTCGGGCGCCATCGTGTTCCATATTGCGGAGCGCCATGCGGGCCTGCTGCCGGTCGATGCGAATGGCCGGGCGCGCGCGATCACCTGGATGTTCGCCGCGCTCAGCACGATGGAGCCGCCGATCGTGGAGCGCTTCGTCGCCACGTTCGTCGAGCGCGACAAGAGCTGGTGCGAAGCGCGCCTGCCCCTCGTCGAGGATCGCATCCGAGTCCGGCTGGGCGAACTTTCGCGTCGCCTTGGCGATGCCGACTGGCTCGACGGCGCGTTCAGCGCCGGCGACCTGATGATGGTGTCGGTGCTGCTCAGGTTGGGCGGGTGGGGCCTGGCGGAATATCCGAACCTCGCGGCCTATGTCGCCCGCGGCGAAGCGCGGCCCGCCTACAGGCGGGCGTTCGCCGCCCAGTTGGCGGTTTTCACCGCCACATCGAGCGACTGATAGATATCCTGGTCGCCGACCGAGAAGCCGTGGCCTTGCCCGCTCGCCGCAGTCGGTCTATAGATAGTTCGACGACCTAACTATCTTGCGAGTCCGATGCCTCCCGCCCCTGCCGACCTGTCCGCCCTCGCCGAAGCGCTGCGCAGCCCGCTGCTGCGGGTGTCCAGGAAGCTGCGCCAGGAGGCCCAGAAGGCGGGGCTGTCGGTGCAGGACTCCCTGATCCTCGGCCATATCCGCAAGCGGCCGGGCATCGGCGTCTCGGAACTGGCCGACGCCGAGCAGATCTCGCGCCCGACCATCAGCGCCCACGTCAAGCGCCTGGAGGCCGCCGGCTGGCTCACCCGCAGCGACGACGCCGAGGACGGCCGCCGCTCGGGCCTCGCCGTCACCCCGGCCGGCGCCCGCAAGCTCGAGACCATCCAGCGGCTGCGCAACGACTGGCTCTCGGCGCGCCTGGCCCGGCTCACCGACGCCGAGCGCGAGCGGCTGGCCCAGGCGGCCGGCCCCCTGCTCCGCCTCGTCAGCGTGGACGCATGACCACCCGCGCCGAAGAGATCCTCGTCGAGGAGGTGCTGGACGAAGGCGGCGCCGACGCCGCGGCGGTGTTCACGCCGGAGAAGGACCAGCACCTGCGCGGCTGGTTGATCCCGGCGATCATCGGCTCGGCGCTGCTGATGCAGACGCTGAACGCCACCTCGATCAGCAACGCCCTGCCGGCCATGGCCAGGGCCCTGCACGTCGAGCCGCTGCGGCTCAACCTCGCCATCACCATGTACATGCTGGCCTCGGCGGTGTTCCTGCCGATCTCCTGCTGGATGGCCGACCGGTTCGGCGCCAGGCGCATCCTGATGATCGCCATGGTGCTCTACGCCCTGGCCTCGGCGCTGTGCGGGCTGGCGAACAGCCTGCCGCAACTGGTCGCCGCACGCGTGCTGCAGGGTTGCGCCGGTGCGATGATGGGTCCGGTCGGCCGCCTCGTCCTCCTGCGCACCACGCCGAAAAACGAGCTGGTCGGCGCCATGTCCGTGGTGACCATGCCCGCCCTGCTGGGACCGGTGATCGGACCGGTGCTCGGCGGCGCCATCGTCACCTTCGTCAGTTGGCGCTGGATCTTCTTCTTCAACCTGCCGATCGCCGTGGTCGGCGTGCTGCTGGTCCGCGCCTTCGTGCCCAATGTGAAGGAACAGGCCGTCTCGCCGATCGACTGGCGGGGCATCCTCCTGACCGGATTCGGCCTGGCCGGCCTGATCCTCGGCTTCGAGAACCTCGGCCGCGACGCCCTGTCGCCGGTGGGGGTGGCCGGCCTTTTCGTCGGCGGCTTCGCCTGCCTTGGCCTCTACTGGGGCCATGCGCGGAACAACCCGCACGCCATCCTCGACCTCTCGATCTTCCGCATTCCCACCTTCCAGGCCTCGGTGGTGGGCGGCTCCTTCTTCCGCCTCATCGCCGGTTCGACCCCCTTCCTGCTGGCGATGCTGCTGCAGGTGGGCTTCGGCATGAGCGCCTTCGCCGCCGGCCTGATGACCTTCATCTCCGCGGTGGGCGCGCTGGTCATGAAGACCACCGCCCCGCCGATCCTGCGCCGGTTCGGCTTCCGCAGCGTGCTGCTGGTCAACGGGGTGATCTGTGCGGCGACCTTCATGGTCTATGCCCTCGTCCGGATCGACACGCCGCACTGGCTGATCATGGTCGCCCTGGCCGTCGGCGGCTTCTTCCGTTCGCTGCAGTTCACCAGCCTGAACGGCCTGGCCTACGCCGACCTCGATCAGGCCCAGATGAGCCGCGGCACCACCACCGCCTCCATAGCCCAGCAGTTCATGCAGTCGGTGAGCATCGGGCTCGCCGCCACCCTGCTGCACTTCCTGATGGTCAGTCGCGGCGAGACCCAACTGAGCGGCGCCACCGTCGCCCCGGCCTTCGCGATCATCGGGGCGCTGACGCTCGTCTCGCTCTTCTGGTTCTACCGCCTCCCCGCCAACGCCGGCGACGAGATGAACAGCCGCGGGGAGAGCGCCTGGCCCTCCAGGTCCTCCCCCAGGGCGTAGTCCGATCTGTGAGAGGCGCCCCGCAGGGCGTCCGCGCCGACCTGCCTCAGCCCTGGCCCCGGCGCATGTCGACGATGGCGTCGGCCCGGTCGCCGGATCCGGTGATATTGGCCAGCACCGCGCGCAAGGTTTCACGCAGGTGATCCTGGTCCTGCGCCGAGACCCCCGCGAGCGCTTCGCGGTTGAAGCGCCGCATCTCGGCCAGCGCCGCCTCGAAGATCGCCTGGCCCGCCGCCGTCATCTCCAGCCGCACGATCCTCCGGTCGCCGGCAAGGCCGCACCGCGCCACCATCCCCTGCTTGGTCAGCTGGTCCGCGGTGCGGGTCAGCGTGGTCCGGTCGATGGTGGTGAACTCGGCCAGCTCGTTCATCGTGCAGCCGCCGAGCCGGTTGATCACCGAGAGCGCCCGCCACTTCGGCAGGTTGAGCCCCAGCGTCTCCAGCGACGCCCCGAACGCCTGGTCCCGCCGCCGGACCGTCTGGAACATCAGATAGAAGAACCATTCCTCCGGCGGCTCGCTACCCTCAGCAAACTCCATCCTCAGCCCCCTACGCGTCCCCAAGCAGCACTGTGACCCGATAAATGTGCATAGGCAAATGGTGTGTTTGCACATTTATTGTTGACCCGCGGTCCCAGGCCTCCTAATCAGGACTCCTTGGCAAGGCCCAGCTTTTGTACGGGCTCTGCTTGCCGGCGCGGCCACCCACCCCCCCCCAATAGGCCGCGCCGGCCCCCCTTTTTCATCGGAAACCTGCCGTGTCCGACCCGGAACCCCTGTCCGCCTCGCGGGCGTTCGACGCCGCGCTGTGGATCGACGTGCGCGCCTGCCTGGCGCTGACCCGTGCGGCGCTCAAGGGCCTGCGGGCCGCGGCCCCGGAGGTCCGGGCCGTCGTGCGGGAAAGCCTCAAGGACGAGGCCGCCATCATCGAGATGGAAGGCGCCAGGGGGTCGCAGGCCGTGGTTGCGCTGATCGACAGCGCCCGCCTCGACCTGGAAGACGCCGCCTAGCCTAGTCGCAGGGACCGGCCTCGCCGGTCTCAAGGTCGATCCGGAAGCATTGCCGCTCGCCGGTCTCGCAGTCCTCCACGAACAGCGACACCTCGTCGGCGTCGCCCTCGGGGTGGCGGTCCTCCACGAAGTGCAGGGCCGCATCCTCGAAGCTGACGCCCTCCACCAGCATCGCCCGCGAGGGCGCCGCCTCGGCGCCATGGACGGAGAACCGGCGTTGCAGGGTCTGGACAGGCATGGCGAACGCTCCTCTCCCGCGGTCCAACGCCCCGCCTCGCGAAAGGATTCGCCCGGCCCTCGACTTATCCACAGGGGATTGGGCGCCACCATAGGATGTGTCCCGGCCGACAGCCTACAGCCCAGGGGTGGGTTAATGCTGGACTATCAGCTCTGCCGGGATCAGGCGGCCGGCGTTTCCTCGCCAGCGGCCGGCCGCGGATAGACCCGCGGCCTGAGCGGCTTGACCCGGAGCGACAGACCCGGCGCCACGCCGTTCGGCAAGGTGGGGCCATGGGCCTCCAGCTCGAAGACCTGGCCCTCGATCAGGCACTCGATGCGCACGTCGGGTCCACGCTGGGCGACGGCCTTCACCTCGGCTCCGAGGCCGGCGCCATCCAGCGGCCCGAAGGCCACCTCGTCGGGCCGGAAATAGACCTCCACCGGTCCCTGCGGCGCGCCCTTGGGCGCCTTGCTCTCCCAGTCGGCGACCAGCAGCCGGTTGCCATCGACCACGCCCGGCATCCGGCAGGCCGCGCCCAGGAAGTCATAGACGAAGGGGTCGGCGGGGTTCTCGTAGACCTCGTTGGGGGTCCCCAGCTGCACCAGTTCGCCGTCCTTCATGATCGCCACCCGGTCAGCGAGGTCGAGCGCCTCCTCCTGGTCGTGGGTGACGAACACCGTCGTGACGCCGGCGCGGTCATGCAGTTCGCGAAGCCAGCGGCGCAGCTCGCGGCGAACCTGGGCGTCCAGCGCCCCGAACGGCTCGTCGAGCAGCAGCATCCGCGGTTCGATGGCGAGCGCGCGGGCCAGCGCCACCCGCTGCCGCTGGCCGCCGGAAAGCTGGGCCGGATACCGCTTGCCCAGGTCTTCCAGCTGCACCAGCGACAGGAGGTCGGCGACCCGGTCGGCGATCTCCGACTTCGCCGGCCGCTCCGCGCGCGGGCGCACCGTCAGGCCGAAGGCGATGTTCTGCGCCACGGTCATGTGCCGGAAGAGCGCGTAGTGCTGGAAGACCATGCCCACGCGCCGGCGGCGAACCGGCAGGGCCAGGAAGTCCTCGCCGCCGAAGCGCACCTCGCCGGCGTCCGGCTGCTCCAGTCCGGCCAGCACCCTTAGCAGCGTGGTCTTGCCCGACCCCGACGGACCCAGCAGCGCCAGGAATTCCTTGTCCTTGGCCTGCAGCGAGACGCCCTTCAGCGCCGGGTACTTGCCGCCATAGGACTTGGTGATCCCGGATATCTCAAGCGACAGGTCGGAGGACCCGTTCGCGGCAGGAACATCAGTGTCGGCGGGTAGCTGAAAGTTCACCGGAGTGTCGCCATTCGAGAGCGGTCTTGAGGACCAGGGTGACGAGCCCGAGGGAGGCCAGGAGTGAGGCCGCCGCGAAGGCGCCGACGAAGTCATAGTCATTGTAGAGCACCTCGACGTGGAGCGGGAGCGTTGTCGTCAGGCCGCGGATATGGCCGGAGACCACGGAGACGGCGCCGAATTCGCCCATCGCCCGCGCGTTGCACAGGAGGACGCCGTACATGAGCGCCCACTTGATGTTGGGGATGGTGATCTTCCAGAAGGTCGTGAAGCCGCCGGCGCCCAGCGTGAGCGCCGCGGCCTCCTCGTCCTGCCCCTGGTCCTGCATCAGCGGGATCAGTTCGCGGGCGACGAAGGGGAAGGTCACCAGGATGGTCGCCAGCACCAGGCCCGTGGTGGCGAAGATGATCTTGATGTCGTGGTCGATCAGCCAAGTCCCGAACCAGCCCTGGGCCCCGAACAGCAGCACCCAGACCAGGCCCGAGACCACCGGAGAGATCGAGAACGGCAGGTCGATGAGGGTGAGCAGCACGCTCTTCCCCCGGAACTCGAACTTGGCGATGCACCAGGCAGCGGCCACCCCGAACACCGCGTTCAGCGGCACCGAGATCGACGCCACCAGCAGGGTCAGGCGGATGGCGGCCAGGGCGTCGGGCTCGCGGATCGCTTCCACATAGGTCTTCACGCCCTTCGCGAAGGCGTCGTGGAACACGATGAACAGCGGCAGCAGCACCAGCAGCGCCATCACCGCCGTCGAGGCCAGCACCAGCAGGATCGCAATGCCGGGCAGGCGAATCCTGGAGCTTGCAGGGACGTTCGCGGCGGCGGTCATCGGCGGCCTCGCCTGGCCAGGAAGATCTGGGCGGTGTTGATCACGATCAGCGTGCCGAACGAGATCGCCACCATGGCCAGGCCCACGGCGGCCGCGCCGGCGTAGTCGTACTGTTCGAGCTTGATGACGATCAACAGCGGCGCGATCTCGGTCTTCATCGGCAGGTTGCCGGCGATGAACACCACCGAGCCGTACTCGCCGACCGCCCGCGCAAAGGCCAGGCTGACGCCCGAGATCAGCGAGGGCGCGATGGCCGGCAGCACCACATGGATGGCCCGCTGGAAAGAGTTCGCGCCCAGGGTCTGGGCCGCCTCCTCCACCTCGTGGTCGAGGTCCTGCATCACCGGCTGCAGGGCGCGGACCACGAACGGCAGGCCGATAAACACCAGCGCGATGAAGATGCCGATGGGCGAAAAAGCGGTCTTGATCCCCACCTTGGCGAACAGCGACCCCAGCGGCCCGTTCGGCGCATAGATGGCGGTCAACGCGATGCCGGCGACAGCGGTCGGCAGGGCGAACGGCAGGTCGACGAGCGCATCCAGGATGCGACGGCCTGGGAACTCATAGCGGGTCAGCGTCCAGGCCAGGAGCAGGCCCAGCGGGGCGTTGACCAGGGCCGCAATCGCCGAAAGCCCGAAGCTCAGCTTGAGCGCTGCGGCCACCCGATCGTCGGTCAGCGCATGCCAGACCCCATGGACGCCAAGCTCCCATGGCCGGATCGCCAGCGCGATCAGCGGCAGCACGACGATCGCGCCGAGGTAGGTCAGCGTGATCCCCAGGGCGAGCGGGAAGCCCGGCAGGATGGAATGCTCCACCCAACGCGAACGGCGCCGTCTTCCGACGGCGCCGCCTGCGACGGGGCTTGAAGGGAGGAGAGCCTCCGTCACGAGGGCTTGTAGATCTTGTCGAAGACGCCGCCGTCGGCGAAGTGCGCGGCCTGGGCCTTCTTCCAGCCCCCGAAGGCGTCATCGATGGTGACCAGCGGGATCTGCTTGAAGTTGGCCGCATATTTGGCCGCCGCCGCCGCGTTGCGCGGGCGGTAGTGGTTCTTGGCGATGATGTCCTGGGCGAGCGGGCTGTAGAGGAAGTTCAGGTAGCCCGTGGCCAGCGTCCGCGTGCCGTGACGGTCGACGTTCTTGTCCACCAGCGCCACCGGGGGCTCGGCCAGGATCGAGCTCGACGGATAGACGATCTCGTAGTTCGGCCCGAACTCCTCGATGGTCAGGTAGGCCTCGTTCTCCCAGGAGAGCAGCACGTCGCCCAGGCCCCGCTGCGCAAAGGTCGTGGTGGCGTCGCGGGCTCCCGTCGGCAGGACCGGCACGTTCTTGTAGAGCTTCTGCACATAGGCCTGCGCGCCCGCCGCGCCGCCGGCCTTCGATCCATAGGCCCAGGCCGCCAGATAGGCCCAGCGCGCGCCGCCGGAGGTCTTCGGGTTTGGCGTGATCACGCCGACGCCCGGCTTGACCAGGTCCGGCCAGTCCTTGATCTTCCAGGGGTTGCCCTTGCGCACCAGGAACACGATCGTCGAGGTGTAGGGCGTGGAGTTGTTCGGCAGCCGCGACTGCCAGTTGGCCGGCAGGAGCTTGGCCCGCGCCGCGATCTCGTCGATGTCGGCGGCCAGCGCCAGGGTCACCACATCGGCCTGCAGGCCGTCGATCACCGAGCGCGCCTGCTTGCCCGACCCGCCGTGGCTCTGGTCGATCTTGACCACCTGGCGGGTCTTGCCCTTCCACCAGTCGGCGAAGGCGGCGTTGATCTGCTTGTAGAGCTCGCGCGTCGGGTCGTAGCTGACGTTCAGCAGCTTCAGCGACTTGTCCTGGGCGAAGGTCGCGCCGCCCAGCAAGGGCGAGATGGCCGCGCCGGCGGCTGCGCTGGCGATCAGGCCACGGCGCGAAAGATGGGAATGGGTCATGTCCAGGGTCCTCGAAGGGGGCTCAGAACGCGTACTGGGTGCGGAACGAGACGACATTCAGGTCCTCGCCGATGTTGGCGCCGGCGGCATTGAGCCGCTTCACGTCGGCCCACTGATAGTCCAGCAGGAACCGAACGACGCTGTTGGGGTACCAGTTCAGTCCCACCGTGGTGATTTTCTGCTCGCCGCCTCGGATGCCGCCGGCCGGAGCCGCTGCGCCAAAGACACCAGCATGGTCGTCAAGGTCCAGCACGCTGTAGCGCGCGGCGATTTCCCAGGCGCCCCAGGTCCCCTTGGCGCGGTCGAAGGGCTTGGCGGGCTTGAGGCCGACGAAGCCGCCGTTGGCGTTGGTCCAGCCGTGGTGTTCGCCGGTGATCGCCCATGCGCCTTGCACATACCAGCCCGAGAACGAGGGGTTGAAGGCGGAGACCGCCGGCGCAATCGCCTCGCGGTTGACGTCGACCTTGTACCACTCACCGGCGGCGTAGAGATTATGCCAGCTTGCGCCGCCTTCCAGGCCATAGGCGGTCAGGCCGTCCGACGCGATCGCGCCGGTGTCCACCAGGCGAATGCCGCTGACGCGCAGCTCGGGACGCTCCTGCAGGCGCACCGCCCGGGTCGATAGCGCGCCGGCCGTGGTGTCGGCGGGATTGAGGATGCCCTGGATATTGGCGCCGATGTGGACGTCGTAGTCCGCGCCGTGGATCGGGTTGAAGGCCAGCCGCGCGGCAAAGCCGGACTGCTGGTCGAGCTCGGCGGTCGCCGGGACCCCGACCACCTTGCCGCTCAGCAGCGCCGAGGCGTACCAGCGAGCCCCGCGGGCCGTGGCCCCCACGCCGGTGCGGCCGTCGCCGGTGGCGAAGCCGCGCACGAGCTCGGCGATCGCCGCGCGCTCGAGGAACAGCTCCTCGGTGTTGCTGGTGGCGTCTTCCAGGCCGGCCGGGGTCGCCCAGGCGCCGAGGCGCAGGCGGACCGGCTCTTCCAGCCCGAAGGGCTTCCAGCCGGCGTATTCCAGATAGGCCTGGTTGAGGATCGCCGATTCGCCGCCGGAGCCGCCGAACTCGCCCCACAGGCCGAAATTCCAGTCCTTCCAGGCCGTGCCCTCGACGCCGAGGCGCGCCCGGCGGAAGTTCGTGCCGGATCCCAGGTCGTTGGCGGCGGTCCGCGGGCTCTCGCTGTAGTGCGCGGCGTCGAACTGCGCGAGCGAGCGGATCGCGAACTTGAAGTTGCCGTCGGCGGTCGCGATCGTCGGGCGGGCGCTGCTCAGCGTCACCGTCGGCTGGGCGTTCACCTGATCGCGCACGATCTGCACGTTGGCGCCGCTGGCGGTCTTCAGGTCGAGGATCTGCTGCTCCAGCTCCTCGTTGCGTTGTTCCAGCGCGTCGAGGCGGGCCGAGAGCGCCAGCGCCTGTTCCTGGCTGATGCCCGCGCCTTGCGTGCTGGCGGTCGGGATCGCCTGGGCGAGCGCGGCCGGCGCGGCGCCGCACAGCAGGCCGGCCAGGATGGCAACCCGGACGGTCCGGCGAAATGGCGTAGCAGCAGGCATGGCTTGGTTCCTCGTTCCAGCGAGGTTGAAGCTATGCCGCTTATTCCTATCAGCGAAGTGGGATTAAGCTGAGCGGGTCCCCAGAAAATCTAAACGCTATTCCGCCGCCAGCAGGACCCGTCCGGCAGTGAACGAGGTCTTTTCCGCCAGCTCCGCCTTGGCCTGCTCGTACTCGACGCAGAGGCGGTCGACCAATTCGGCGGCGGAGGGGATGCTCTTCACCGCCCCGATGCCCTGGCCGCAGCCCCAGATGTCGCGCCAGGCCTTGGCCTTCTGGTTGCCGCCCGAGCCGAAGTTCATGGCCGAGGCGTCGGAGACCGGCAGGTTGGCCGGATCCAGACCGGCCGCCACGATCGAGGGCGTCAGGTAGTTGCCATGCACCCCGGTGAAGAGGTTGGTGTAGGTGATGTCCTCGCCGGTCGAGGCTACGATCATCGCCTGGTAGGCCGGATCGGCGTTGGCTTCCTTCGTGGCGATGAAGGCCGAGCCCACATAGGCCAGGTCCGCGCCCATCGCCTGGGCGCCCAGCACCGCGCGGCCGTGGGCGATGGAGCCCGACAGCGCGATCGGCCCGTCGAACCACTCCCGCAGCGACTGGATGAGGGCGAAGGGCGACAGGTGTCCCGCATGGCCCCCGGCGCCGGCGGCCACCGGGATCAGGCCGTCGGCGCCCTTCTCGATGGCCTTGCGGGCGAAACGGTCGTTGATCACGTCGTGCAGCACGATGCCGCCATAGGAATGCACCGCGGCGTTGACGTCCTCGCGCGCGCCCAGGGAGGTGATGACGATCGGCGCCTTCCACTTGGTGGTGGCCGCCACGTCGTGCTCCAGGCGGTCGGCGGATTTGTGGACGATGTGGTTCACCGCGTAGGGCGCGGACGGCATGTCCGGGTGGTCGCGGTCCCAGTCGGCCAGCTCCTCGGTGATCCGGTGCAGCCATTCGTCCAGCATCGCGGCCGGCCGTGCGTTCAGCGCCGGGAACGAGCCCACGATGCCCGCCTTGCACTGGGCGATCACCAGGTCCGGATTGGAGATGATGAACAGCGGGCTGCCGATCACCGGCAGGCGCAGGCGGTCACGCAGAACGGGCGGCAGGGCCATGGCTGGATCCTTGGGGTGGCGTTAAATTTACATCGTATATTCACAGGAATATGCCTGCAAATAGCCTGGCCGTCCAGACCTGGGCCTCAGTCCTGCGCCGGGAAGACCGGGAACCGATCCATCGCCCGGACGATGTCGCAGCTGACGTCCTGCTCGCGCATGGACGCCACGGGCTCGCCGATCCCGCAATAGCCGCGCTTGAGGTCGTCGGGCCCGATGTCGGCCTCGCGGATGAACCGCGCGCCCTCGATGGGCTTCATCCGATCCAGCACGTGCTCCGGCACGCCGTCGCCCACGACGATCTCGCTGGCCCCGAGCTGGGCGCATTCCACCAACGCCGTCTCGACCGCGGCCAGCCGGGCCACATCGTCGTGATCCATGCCGATCTGCGGCTTCAACTCATAGGCGTGGAGCCGCCGCAGGATCTGCCAGGCGTTCGACCAGTTCCGCGCGGCCGCCTGCAGCTTTGCCGCCACCGCCATCCGCTCGCACACAAAGGCCAGGATCGCACCGCCCACCGCCGCCCCGTCCGGCAGCGCCCCCGGATTGTACTGCCGCGCGTAGGACGCCATCAGCTCCAGCCCGCCGCGATACGCATCCCAGGATTCCATCGCCTCGCTGTTGCCGGTCTGGACATCCACGCCCTTGGAGACCGCCGTCGCCATGAGGTGCGGCTCTGGGCAGAACAGCACCGCCCCCCTGCCCAGCGCGTTCGCCAGCATGGCGAAGAAACTGTAGGCGAACTTCGGACTGGGACCCGCGATGCTCGGCATGGCGGAGCGCCGCATCACCCAGCACTCCGGGAAGACGTGGTTCTGGATCACGAAGGCCAGGCAGTTGCCGTACTGGCCGCTCTCGAACCGCCACTCGCCTTCGAAGTCGTAGAACTTGCCGATGACGGCGCCGCCCTCGGTTTCGTCCATCATGAGCCAGGGCGCCTGGATCATGACCAGGTCCGGATCGTCCTGCATCCGCTGGACGTAGGCCAGCAGCTGGTCGGCGATCATCAGGTCGTCGTCGGCGATGCTGACCACGAACTCGCCGCGCGCCTGATGCAGGGTTGTCAGGATGTTGGGATAGGCGCCGACGTTGCGACGCTGCCGGCTGACCCGCATCCGCGGATGGGCGCTCGCATAGCGCGCCAGGATCTCCGGCGTCTCATCGGTGGAGCAGTTGTCCGAGACCACCAGTTCGTAGTCGATCCCCGCCGCGTCGAGCGCTTCCAGGTGATGCGTCAGATACCGGTCCAGATAGCGGGCGCGGTTGTAGGTCGCCAGGCACAGGCTCAACGTCGGCGTGGTTGGCGAGCCCGGCATGGGCGAAGACTCCGGTACGGCGGATGAGTCGTCAACGCGCAGCCTACCGCCACGTGAACTTGACGAGAGCGGCTCCGGCGGCCCATCACGCCCCTATGTCCGATACGTCAGCCCTCGCCGCCGACTTCGCGCCCGCCAGCGAGGCCGATTGGCGCGCCCTGGTGGCCAAGACCCTGGGCGATGCGCCCTTCGAGAGCCTGGAGAAGGCCACGGTCGAGGGCCTCCCGATCGCGCCCCTCTACCCTCAGGCTCCGGCGGCGGCCATCGCGCCCCGCGCGCTCGACCCCGATCGCCACTGGGAAATCCGCACCCTCACCTCCCACCCCGACACCGCACGCGCCAACACCGAGGTGCTGCGTGACCTGGAGGGCGCCGCCGCCTCGGCGATCGTGCGCATCGACCCGACCGGCAAGGCGGGCGTCGCGGTGGGCTCGGCGGCGGACCTGGCCAAGGTGCTGAACGGCGTGATCCTGGAGTTCGCGCCGATGGCGCTGGACGCGGGTTTCCTCGGGCCCCAGGCCGCCGACTGGCTGGGCGCCGTCGCCAAGGCCTCGCCAAACGCCCTGCTGCGCTTCAACCTCGATCCCCTGAGCGCCTTCGCCGAAGCCGGCGCCAGCCCCGGACCGATCGAGGCGCACCTGATCTCCGCGGCCACGGTGGCGGCGCGCCTGGCCGACACCTATCCGCAGGCCCAGCTGTTCCTCGCCTCCGGCCGCGTCGTGCACGAAGCCGGCGGCGGCGAGGCGCTCGAGGTTGCGCTCGCCGCGGCGGCGGCCGTCGCCTACGCCAAGGCGCTGGTCCGCGCCGGCATGCCGATGGCCGACGCCTTCGCCCGGATCACGCTGGGGGTCAGCGCCGACGCCGACTACTTCGTGACCATCGCCAAGCTGCGCGCCGCCCGCGCCGTCTGGGCGCGGATCGCCGCCGCCTGCGGCGCCGAGGCCACCGCCCGCATCGAGGCCCGCTCTTCGCGCCGGATGCTCACCGCCAAGGACGCCTGGACCAACATGATCCGGCTCACCACCGCCGGCTTCGGGGCCGCGGTCGGCGGGGCTGACGCCGTCGTGCTGGGCAATTTCACCGACGCCCTCGGCCTGCCCACCGCCTTCGCGCGGCGCCAGAGCCGCAACGCCCAGCTGGTGCTGATGGAAGAGGCCCACATCGGCCGCGTCGCCGACCCGGCCGCCGGCTCCGGCTATGTCGAGGCGCTCACCGACGAGATCGCCCGCGCGGCCTGGACGCAGTTCCAGGCCATCGAGGCCGGCGGCGGCATCGTGGCCGCCCTCGCCTCGGGCCGGATCGCGGCCGAGGTCGCCGCCGCCATCGCCGCTCGGCCCGCGCCGAAGATCATCGGCGTCACCGCCTTCCCGCCCGCCAAGGAAGAGCCCGTCGAGGTCGAGATCGCCGCCGCGAAGGCCGTCACCGCCCCCTCGCCCCGCCTGCCCGGGCCGGACAGCGCCTGCCCGCCCCTCACGCCCATGCGCCTTTCGGAGGCGTTCGAATGAGCAATTTCCCCGACTTCTCCGCACTGCCCTTCGGCGCCCCGATCCAGGGCGCGACGCCCACGGGCGAAGCCTGGGACACGCCGGAAGGCATCGCGGTCCGCCCGGCCTACGGCCCCGCCGACACCGCCGGCCTCGACGCCATCGGCGGCTATCCCGGCGTCGCGCCGTTCCTGCGCGGCCCCTACCCGACCATGTACCTGACCAACCCGTGGACCATCCGCCAGTACGCGGGCTTCTCCACGGCCGAGGACTCCAACGCCTTCTACCGCCGCAACCTAGCCGCCGGTCAGATGGGCCTCTCCATCGCCTTCGATCTGGCCACCCACCGCGGGTACGACTCAGACCACCCGCGGGTGAAGGGCGACGTGGGCATGGCGGGCGTCGCCATCGATTCCATCTACGACATGCGCACGCTGTTCGACGGCATCCCGCTCGACAAGATGAGCGTCTCGATGACCATGAACGGGGCGGTGCTGCCGATCCTGGCGCTCTACGTCGTGGCGGGCGAGGAGCAGGGCGTGCCGCACGCCAAGCTCTCGGGCACCATCCAGAACGACATCCTGAAGGAGTTCCTGACCCGGAACACCTACATCTACCCGCCGACGCCCTCGATGCGGATCGTCTCGGACATCTTCGCCTACACCTCCAAGGAGATGCCGCGGTTCAACTCGATCTCGATCAGCGGCTATCACATGCAGGAAGCCGGCGCGACGCTCGACCTGGAGCTCGCCTACACCCTGGCCGACGGCATCGAATACATCCGCGCGGGGGTGGCCGCCGGCATGACGGTGGACCAGTTCGCGCCGCGCCTGTCGTTCTTCTGGTGCGCCGGCATGAACCCCTTCATGGAGATCGCCAAGCAGCGCGCCGCGCGCCTGCTCTGGGCCAAGCTGGTGCGCGACGAGTTCGCCCCCAAGGACCTGCGCAGCATCTCGCTCCGCGCCCACACCCAGACGTCCGGCTGGAGCCTCGCGGCCCACGACGTGTTCAACAACGTCACCCGCACCGTCGTCGAGGCCATGGGCGCGACCGGCGGCCAGACCCAGAGCCTGCACACGAACTCCCTGGACGAAGCTCTTGCTTTGCCGACGGATTTCTCCGCGCGGATCGCGCGTAACACCCAGCTCTTCCTGCAGGCCGAGAGCGGCCAGAACCGCGTCATCGACCCCTGGGGCGGCAGCTACTACGTCGAGCGCCTGACCGCCGACCTCGCCGCCCGCGCGCTCACCCACATCGCCGAGGTCGAGGCGCTGGGCGGCATGGCCAAGGCGATCGAGAACGGCCTGCCCAAGCGCCGCATCGAGGAGGCCTCGGCCCGCACCCAGGCGCGGATCGACGCCGGCATCCAGAGCGTGGTGGGCGTCAACCGCTACCGCCCCGACACGGCCGACGAGATCCCGATGCTCAAGGTGGACAACACCGCCGTGCGCGAACAGCAGCTCGCCAAGCTGACGCGCCTGAAGGCCGAGCGCGATCCGGTCGCGACCGCCGCGGCGCTCGAGGCGCTGACCAACGGCGCGGCCGGTGGCGGCAACCTGCTGGAGCTCTCGGTCAACGCCGCACGGGCCAAGGCGACCGTCGGCGAGATCTCCGACGCCCTGGAGACGGTGTTCAACCGCCACCAGGCCCACGCCAACGCGGTCTCAGGCGTCTATCTCCGCGAGTCAGGGGTCACCACCGAGGCCGCCCGCGCTCAGGCCATGGCCATCGCCTTCACCCAGGCGGACGGCAGGAAGCCCCGCATCCTGGTCGCCAAGATGGGCCAGGACGGCCATGACCGCGGCCAGAAGGTCATCGCCTCGGGCTTCGCCGACCTCGGCTTCGAGGTGGAGATCGGCGACCTCTTCCAGACCCCCGCCGAGGCCGCCGCCCAGGCCGTCGCGGACGGGGTGCATGTGGTGGGGGCGAGCTCGCTCGCCGCCGGCCACCTGACGCTGGTGCCGGACCTCAAGGCCGAGCTCGAAAAGCTGGGCCGCTCGGACATCATGGTGGTGGTCGGCGGCGTCATCCCGCCCGAGGACTTCGCCGCGCTGAAGGACATGGGCGTGGCGGCGATCTTCACCCCCGGCACGACCGTCCCGGAGGCCGCGATCACGGTCATCGAGCGCCTGAACGAGCTGCTTGGCTACGCCCAGGAACAGGCGGCGCAGTAAACCGGCGCCTTCCCGCAAGGCGACGTCCTTTTCCTGGCGGCCCGCACGCCGCCCCGGATGCCTAACCAAGCAATTCGTCGCTGATCACCTTGAAGCCGGCCAGGATGTTGGGGCCGAAGCTGGTGACGATGGCCGCGTCGGTGGCGTCGCGGCCGCGGGCCATCAGGATGCGGCCGATGCGCGGGCGGTTGTGGCGCGCGTCCAGCACGTGCCAGCGGTCGCCCAGATAGACCTCGAACCAGGCGCTGAAGTCCATCTCGCCCACGATCGGGATGCCGATGTCGCCCATGTAGCCGGTGCAGTAGCGCGCCGGGATGTTCATGCAGCGGCAGAGCGTGATCGCCAGGTGCGCATAGTCGCGGCAGACGCCGAAGCCCTCCTCGTGCGCCTCGAACGCGGTCTTGGTCGGCCGCGCGTGCTCGTAGCCAAAGGTGATCCGCTGGTTGGCGTATTCGACGATCGCCTGGGCGCGGCCCCAGCCCGGCGGGATGTCGCCGAACAGCTTCCAGGCCAGGTCGCTCAGGTGCTCGGTCTCGCAGTAGCGGCTGGCCAGCAGGAAGACGATCGCCTCGTGCGGCAGGTCCTCGACCGGGTGCTGGATCGCGTCGGGCGCCACCGGATCGGGCAGGCCGGAATCGCGCACCACGAAGTCGGCGCTCAGCACCGTGCGGCCGGGCGGGCAGACGATCCGGCTGCAGAGATTGCCGAAGCCGTCATGGTACTGGGTGACCGCGATCTGCGGGTCGGTCCGGATCACGTCCGGCGTCTCAAGGTCCTGATAGCGCGAGGCGTGGACGTTCAGCAGCAGCAGCATCGGCGTCGGCTGCGGACACTCGTAGGTGATCTCGTAGCCGGCTCGTATGCGCATGGGGTCCCCGCGTTGCTATCGTCCCTGCGCAACTCTCTTGAACGGAGCCGGTTGCGCGGCAGCCTCGTCTTCGACCGAAACCGCGACGCTCACGTCCATGCCCAGATAATCCGAGGAAAGGCCAGACCAGGTTCCGTGCAGCGGCACGGCCTGGCGCGGATCGCGGGTGATGGCGACCCGGACGAGGTCGGCGTTGCCGACGATGCCGTTGGTGGGGTCGAACTCCACCCAGCCACAGACCGGCAGATATACACGAACCCAGGCGTGAGTGTGGCCCCCGCCGGCGCGGCCGGCCTTCTGCGACGACGAATAGACATAGCCCGACACGAAACGCGCCGCGAAGCCCAGGCTGCGCACCGCCTCGATCATCAGCATGGCGAAGTCGCGGCAGCTGCCGGTGCGCAGCGCCAGGGTCTCCAGCGGCGCCTGCGGCTCGCCGGAGAGCCGCGCGCCATAGGCGAACTCGCGGTGGATCGCGTGGGTCATGTCGCTCAGGAGCGTGCGCAGGCTGGTCCTGCCCAGGGGCCGCACGAAACGACGGGCCCAGGCCTCGACCTCGCCGGTCGGGTCCGGATGCAGCCGCTCCATCGAGCGCGCCAGGTCCGGCAGGTCCTCGGGGCTGTAGGCGAACGGCAAGGTGGCGCTGTAGGCGTCCTCGCCGTC
>Ga0307513_10002329_pt1 | contig 26442 bp, 24 predicted proteins | sample 15_EM_MG_FD_202174 | JGI IMG/M metagenome (GOLD analysis project Ga0307513, IMG submission 202174) | Populus trichocarpa ectomycorrhiza microbial communities from riparian zone in the Pacific Northwest, United States - 15_EM | ecosystem: Host-associated > Plants > Roots > Unclassified | place...
GAGAATGGGCAAAGCAAGTTGAGGAGAAGAAAATATTTGGGCTGTTTCAGATTGGTAGATAGGGACATGTCAGATATATGATGTAATGCGATCAAATATAACTAAAAGCAGAAACAGCGCAAATGAGAACAAACGACTCAGCACAGGTGGCACAATTTTCATGTTTCAGAGCAGTTGTGCAGATAAAACCCCCTACCTAAAGGTAGTGGGAACATCACCACTTAGTTGGGATATGTCTACTCCTCCCTTTCCCACTTGATTTTGCGGTGCTGGATAGAAGATGGAGGGTGAATCCGGAGAATGTGTGGGGTGATGTTAGTAGAAGACTTGGAGTGGTGAATCGTGTCATGTTTTGAGTCAAGAAGAACCGTATTTTCGTAATTATTGACTACGTCAGTCTGTCTTTAGTTTGGATTTGTGAGCGTTGAAAGGCTCTGATGTCCCAAGGGTACGGTTCTCTCAACTTGAAGATATCAATACCCCAACACGGGCGGCATCACATAACGTGCTAACCATATCAATTTCGATTCCATATTTGTGATATATTCCACGATGAACCCTTGCACCAATGCTGGGGCGGTGTATCAAGCACCCAGTCTTCACGGAGATCTGGTATATTCTTTATCTCACGGATGGAGGACGTACGAGATGACAGATGAATTCTAGGGAACTAATTTTCTGAAGAACTTCAAAATCTGGTCCAGGATTGGACGAGATGGTTGAGCCAAATGGGAACAACATGAGTTCAATCGAAATATTACCCTTAAATTCATGACCGAGGTGATTTTTGAGAACTCAACCGTTAGATCTTGGTGTAGTGTCATTTCACCAAATTGAACCAAATACGCGCCATTTGACAGAAATCCCGAAATGGCCTAGCGTTTTGTCTTTAGCTGTCAGTCAATTGATGTTCCTTGTGAGAGCCTCTGGTAAGTACACGAAGAATGGAAGCACTTATTCTTGTTGCTGCATCATGCTTGACATCATACTTGGCTTAGCAATGGTCCTCTTCAGCCACCTGTATGTGGGGCGTGATGAGGACCAGAACCCAGAAGTCCTTGATATGTTCTACATCCATTATAAGTATACATAGTTCTGTCATCTCGTACTCAAGCTCAGCACATGTCAACCCAATCATTCTAGCCTGATCCCTTCCAGAAAAAAACAGGGGTTGCTTGCGCAAGGCCCTCGGTGAGAGCTGTAATCTCCGAGTCTGCAGTGAATTATAACGATGAAAAAAAAAATCGTAACACTTCGGTCTTGTTGAAATAAACTAGATTTCACAACCAGCGTACAAAGAAAGCTAACGGCTTTCAATGGCAGTCAACGGCTGACCCTGACTCGTTCCAATGCTGGGCTAACATCATTGGATTGTACCGCGAATCGGGAATTTTGGCGGAATGTCTTTTAACACATCCGACATGTTGGCAACATTCACAAAAGGCATGCGCAATTGGTACATTTTTTCTGCCTTCGGCTGGCCCAACACAAATTCTATTTAGACAAATTTATAAAAGTTCCACCATTTTTCTCAGTGTAACAAGCATACATGTTGAAAAAACACGGCCCATGGCAGTTCCCTCACGTAGATGCGCAAACTCAACACTGTGGTCGTTGGGGTTTAGCATTTATTTCCGGCGCGAGATACTTTACCATTGAATGACAGCAGTGTTTCTCAGCTTCTTGAACGTGCGATAACATCCGACTGGTACAACAACACACTGTTATTAGTCTGGCCAATTAAAGCAGATGTAAGTATGCGAAGGCTTGTAGTAAAAACGTTGTTTTATCACTGGTGAGATGGGTGATAGTTGGTTGATAGAACAGAAAACCTGGATGGTCTTTCTGTCGTAGGTTTTCCAGTGGTACTAGCTATGCACGAAATGGTCAGGAATGTCTAATCACGCTCCTCCCGAGGGAACATCCCAACTGCAAAGGAACTGGTTGTAATTATTTGTCTCCGGCGATATCAAAAGTGGGTTAATATAAGCAACTGATAAAGGGTGCATGTCCCACCAAAGGTCCAGGCAAGAGGAATGAATGAATTGAACGTAATTTGTACGTATGGTGAGTGAATTTTTCCAGGAGAGATTGATGGCCGTTTTCATACATAACGATAGACACATACATCTCCTGCTTGTTCCGATCGTGTCTGGTTCTATCAGAAGATCTGGTGCAAAAGAAGCGCAAGCCGACAAGCTGCCGATGGGAAACCCAAAGCAAGCTCGCTGGTCAGGGCTTCTTCTCACAATGTGATATGGGTCGTTTCAAAAATCGAAGAAAAATGTATTGTTTTAGGGATAAGAACGACATACGCAGTCAGGTCCAAGGGTGTCGATGGTTGGTCTATGGTAAACGTTTTTTTTTTTTGAACACTCGAGAGTGCAACAATGTCCTTTGACATGCTGCTATCCGATCTTGGAGGGCAGACCTTCAGCTTGTGGCTTCTTTTGCACCAGATCTTCCGATAGGACCAAACACGGGTCTATTGTTACATATATACAGCTATTATCATAAACGATGTTGTGAGTCCTCGAGAGTCGACTGGTCGGCGATGACGTAGCGCTCACTGGGACACCTCCTGAATGATAGAAGGGGAAAGGTGGTGGTGCCAGTACTCATGGCTGTATTCCACCTGGGCATGAGGCTCAGGTGCCGTGCATGGATGGGTTATCTAGCAGGAGCGGCCAGCCCAAATGTGGAAAGGCGCATAAGCGTGCCATTTTTGGAAGGGGCGCGCACCAAATCGTAGGTTGTACCGAGAACAAGCCGTGGTGCGTCACAGAAGAAGGCGTTTTAATTTCCAAGGGTTTCTCAACCTCCAAATATGTCTGAAAATGTCGAAATGTGAGAACCTGGAACTTATGTCAGTTTTTCAGGAAACCTTTCACGTAAATGGTGCTTTAAACGTCATTATTGCAACCAATTGGTTAGCTATCAATCTAACTAAATTCGGTCAAAGTAAATTATTTGAGGTTTCCGGGAAACGTGAGAAAACGCGTTGTGATCATGAGAATCCCACCTGACACTATCTCTGATTCAACAAGGTTCACCTATTAGTGGCTACAACTTCAACCTCAAACAAATAAACTCTTTCCTAAATAAAAGCCAAGCCTCAGTGTCCCCATCGCTCATTTCTTCTCTGTTCTCAGGATGTTCCTGTGGCTGTTTGAAAGCGTGATCCAAATATTCTTTACTAGTACCTCTTCTTTCCTCGCAACATCAGAAGTTGCTCAAGTTACATGGCCCGCTACCGTCGGCCCCCAAGCGACATTATATGCTATTAATGAATTCATCTCCCCAGATGGGTTCCGCCGCTCGTATGTTCTCTCACTACCTATCACCCTTTCCATCCATCTCATTTTTCTTCTCATCAGCGCATCTTTAATTAACAGCGTATTTCCAGCACCAGCCATTATCGCCAACAAGGTATGAATTTGAGGACTTATATGGCTTTCTAGTTTATGACCAAGTTCATTTTGATTTCTATAGGGAGACACCTTCAAGTTAAACGTGATGAATGTCCTCTCAGACAGTACCATGCTTCGAAGTACTAGCATAGTTCGTTCAAATTCTTTCCAACTATATTTATGTTTGCCTTAATTCCTTGCGGCAGCATTGGCATGGAATTTTTCAACGAGGAACGAACTGGGCCGATGGACCAGTTGGCGTTAGTCAATGTCCAATCTCGCCCAATCGCTCGTTTCTCTATGAATTTAATACGATGCAGGCCGGCACTTTCTGGTATCATTCCCACTACGGTAATGAGCAAGAAATGCTTCCCATTACCCTAAATCTTATATCCAACTTGTTTCCAGGTACTCAATACTGCGATGGAATGCGTGGTGCTTTAGTGGTTTACGATCCTGAGGACCCCCACAAGGCGTTGTATGATGGTAAAGCCCATTGATATCAACTGGAGTCTCACATCCAGCTAATTTTTTCTCTACACATTAGTGGACAATGGTAAGTCTTATGTAAACATTAATGGGAGCAGGAAAAATATCTAACCTATATTTCAGCAGGGACGATTTTGACGCTTGCTGACTGGTACGCGTTTATTCTAACAACTTGTTTTTGCGCTTACCATTTATCATAGGTATCACTACCCTTCGCCATCCTCATTAACCCCTGGAGGCCCTTTCCCAAAGGTTGATGCAACATTAATCAACGGCAAAGGTCGATATCCGACGGGCGGACCAGCGGACTTATCAGTCGTTAACGTTGAGTATGGAAAACGCTATCGCCTGCGTATCGTCTCGATTTCCTGCGATAAATGGTACACCTTCTCAATTGATGATCATCCTCTAACCGTCATCGAGGCTGACGCGGAGAGTGTTGTCCCAGTCCGACGAATCGATGCTTTGCAAATATATGCAGGTAATCACCTCCTTACCTTTGGCTGTGCATATTGAAATTCACGGAATTATCAAGGGCAAAGGTATTCGGTAGTCCTCGTGGCCAATCAACCTATTGGAAACTATTGGATTCGGTCACTACCCGCCGTCGGTGCCGGCAATCCGCTTGGGACCTTCGAGGGTGGCCTCAACTCCGCGATTCTGCGATACAAGGGTGCCAAGAGGATCGACCCCTGCACAACGAACCTCACCCAGCCGAATGTCCTCCTCGAAACGCAACTCCATGCATTGATTGACCCGGCAGCTCCTGGTAAACCGATCAGAGACGGCGGTGACGTAAACTTGGACTTCAATTTTACAATGAATGCAACGAGATGGTTCACTATTAATGGGGCAACTTTCGTACCACCGAAGGTGCCGGTTCTGCTGCAAATCCTGACTGGAACCCCTCCTCATGAACTTCTCCCAAATGGGTCGGTTTACACGCTTCCTCGTAACAAATCGATATCCATTTCCATCCCAGGAGAAATCGCGAATACTGATGGACCGGTATGCTTCTTTCAACTTTCCTTTGACAATGCTTAACGAAAATATTTGCCGATTTTCCCGACACATAGCATCCGTTCCACTTGCACGGGGTGAATTCCCAATTTCCTGCTACGTATATTTTCAACTGATAAAACCATAGCACTCCTTCAGTGTAGTGCGAAGCGCTGGTTCAGACGACTACAATTATCGCGATCCTGTGCGCAGAGACACCTTCAACTCAGGAGATAAAGGTGATAACGTGACCATTCGCTTCAGGACTGATAATCCCGGTCCATGGATTTTGCACTGGTAAGTTTAAATTAAACCTTCGTATTACTGTGGCTTAAGATCTTTATGGAACCTAGCCACATTGACTGGCATCTCGAGAGGTATGTATTCTGAGCTTAAGCTACTACATACATACATCGTCCGTGCTCACAGATTGTCACAGGGGTATGGCAATTGTATTCGCTGAAGATCCGGAAAATATACCTAAGGTCGTCCGTCCTTCTGGTGCGTCGTCTGCTTGCATTTTAGAAAAATTCTAAGGCTCTACGACCCGGTGGCAGAGGAATGGCAGTACCTTTGCCCGATTTTCGACAACCTCCCTGCTTCCATGACTTCGATATCTACGGTTAAGACATTTACGGTTGAGACCTCTACGGTTAAGGTTCCTGGCCCGACTCCGCACTGACTGATTCGTCAGCTGAGCCCTTGAAGACGACTTGCATTCTGCGTATATTGACCGGTGATGTTTATGATTTGTTAAACGCACGGTGGAACCCTTGGAAGTCCTGCAAAGTATAATCAAATTGATCATTAAAATGTCGATTTCAGTCTAAAAAACCAATTTTATGAATATTGCCTCTTCTAGGGAAACTGTAAAGTATTAACTTGTGTTGCCGAATGACTCTCCCCGATTATGGCCCGGCGTGTTATTTATACCTTGCTTGAGCAGTCTAAACGTCGATAGTATGCGGCTTATGGCCATATTACAACCACTATTATATCGACGCAGGAACCGCTCAAGAAGACCCTATCCCTATCGCTGCCAATGAGGACTATCATCGGCACCCTTACACTTAACGTTTCTTCAAACCACGCCACAATCGTTAGCCTTTGGTCACCTTTGTGTGTTAGCTATTAATACGCCTCATTGAGCATACATTTTGTTCCTCCCTTTTTCTGAGGTGGCCTCCAGTAATAATATTTTACAGTCAGCTACAGTCTAAGAGACTGAGTACCAGAATGTGGGCGCGGTAAAAACAGGACTACCTCTTGGGTGAGAGGATTGACGAGGCCCTCCACAGCTGGCGCGGTGAGAGAAGCGAGGCCACCATCATTAGCATCGTCATCGTCCTGGGGTACAGGGCCAGCTGAACCGAGAGTCCTGGTGAGGACAACAATGCAAAGGGCTACCACGCCTGGAGGTTTACTGAAGAAACCATCTTTTTCATGGGGGAAGGCCAAGTCAGCGATGTTCAGCGCAAAGGGGTTGTTTTCCCCTGCCTTTGAAGTGGAACAATGTATCAATCCAGAAATTTGCTCTAGCTCGTTCTTCAATCCCCCCTAACATGGAGTAGCTACTAAGTAAAGGAGCCAGATATCAAGGGTGATTCGCTCCCAGAATCATGGGTTGATATATCCAATTTCGAAGTAGGAATTCCGTGCGCATCAAGTGGGGGTATCCTTGGTGATAAGCGCCCAATCAATATGGGCACAGGAAATTGCCGTGGCGCAAGCGTGTCAAGCGTGCAGTAGCGTTCCACAGCTTAGCGTGCAATGGTTAGAAGCGTGCGTGTGTGAGACAGTTGCATGCATAGCCAAGGAGGAATTCAAGATGACAGGATGAACAGAATCTAACCAACTGGATATTAATCAATCAACAGGGAAGTCGACACTAGGGAATGTGGTACGAGTTGGACAATTACAATCGATCTCACATAGCGAGGGAATCAGTGTAAGGAAAGAGCTAGACACAGATGAATAAAGACTATGAGGTGTCTGGGAGATCCTGATACATGAAATGCTCCCTCGACTGAACCCTAGAGTGAGGAGATAGCGGATCTTTGAATACTATCATCAGCTGGAGGTCCTTGCGCACGACCAATCGACGGAACTCACGACTCTTCACCCCCCCCAAAGATTTTACAGCTGGCTCGAGAAGGCCGTTGTTATCTTGGACTGCGTCACTTGAAAGGATGAATTAGATGCGTTTGATGAAGTTCTTTAGGACTGGACGTACGCAACGGCCGGGCCTGCGTCAACGCCACCCACGAGAGTGGGTTGGACGGCAGCAGGGAGGCCTCCCTACTTACTCTCATTGTCTTGCTTCGGTATGTTCACTTGTCCAACTCTGACAGCTTCTCATTCCTCAGAGGGTCGCACAGGCATCGACACCTACTGTCTCAGCCTCTATCACCTCCACCATCAGCACAACTTGCGCCCACACTGGAAAGGACATCGCCGCTGCTCTACCATTCTCCTCATTTTCTTATCCCATGAAAGGCTGCACAGGCGTCAATGCCCACTGTCTCACACGGGTGGTACACTCCCTCTCTTTTTGAACACCCACAACCTTGGTCACCACCACCATGCATATCGAGCACCCACCATAAATCCGCGTAACAAAGCGCAGATAATCTCCCCCATCTGGACTCCCCGGACTCACCTACTTTCTATGTAGATGTTGTTCTTCGCCCTGTCATTAGGCTTCACCGGTGTCGTCGCCATTTTAGGCAAGGATGAATCGATACCGTACGTTGAAGTTCACATCATGTGCCTGACAGTGTCGTATTAATTCTGATGAATCTTCTTTACGTGTAGTTCGAACGCTGTTTTGATAAAAACAAATCGCTATGCTGTACGCAGATGTGGTTTAGGACGGGAAAGCCCATGTGTGGGTCGACAACGCTTGGTGGAAAGTTGTTCTTCCATGCTGTCGTCGAGGAGATGGGTTGGTCCGCTGATGATGGTGATGTAGAGGAAGGGGACGGCAGATGTTCGACTCGCGCTCTTCGATCGAAATCTCATGAGTTTATTGCTACCATCAGGCACATTCTCAGCTTATGAGGGTACAATTAGATATTCAGCTCAGATCTATCGTGTATGCTCACCGTTGAATACTATGCCATGTTGTATTAGGATACCGCTACGTCGTTGAATGATAACCATTTGCCTACAATATCCGTGAAAATGAATAAAAGAAAGGAGATTTTCATGAACTTGTACCAGCACTTTGTACTAGGTCTAGTTCAGGGAGCTGGTTCCAGCAATTTTCTTCGCCAGCACGCGTGCTGGATTCGGGCATGTCGACATAGGTCCAGCTGATGTGCTGGCGCGCTGGAATGACTGGACTTACTCGCTCCAGCCACTCCAGCAACGTGCTATTTTCCTGATGCAATCCGCTCTCAATTTTGCCTCCCCAGCAAAATAATCCGGTCGCGGCAGTGTGAAAATCATCCTGTTGTAGGATGGATCGGGCTAGGATGGTTTTCATCCTAAATATTAGGTTGATTTAATTCATCCTATATGTATCCTACAGTGGGTTGAAAGTTGAAATTCAACCTACCACAAGTTGACTTTCAGCCAAAGTGAGTTTCACTCGCCAGTTACGAATTTAAATAAAGCAGGTTGTTTAGCGCTTATTCCCCGCACTTTCTCCTTGGTTCAACGCCCTCTTCTCTTAATCTCACTCACACATGGTACGACGACGCGTCTGAATAAATCCCGGCTAACACTCCATTCTGGTACATTTCCTCACTTCGAGATCGATTGCGCTGATTGGGTTTTTCACCACCAGGTTTGGGGGTAGGTCATATAGGTTAGCAATAAAGCCGGTGGATAACGAAAATACATAAATAGGAGTTGCTGGAACCTCTTCTCATGCGACCTTCTGACTTGCAATCTCACACTTTCGACCCTCGGAGTGGCTAGATGTTTCACCTATCCTTTAAACGTCACCAAAGTGTCCATCCGTCCATCCTTTCTTATCTCCTGCTGACAACGTTGTTTTCTTTTTTTTTGTTTTCCCAACACGCCTTTACCGAGGGTTCTTTTCTCATGACAGCCGAAATCGGGTTAAATTTTTATGTTTTAGGCATCGCAAGTAGGATCGTACGTCCTTTTTCTTCTAGAATCCTTCAGGGACGGTTTACCTGATCGGATTGTAACAGATACGAGTTTGTTAGTGGGGAGTATTCACTACAAGTCATGCCGTTCCATACCATACCACACACACATAACGCTTCGCTTCGGAAAGAGCATTTCTTCGCCCGCGAACGCTTTAAGGTCAAGAATTATGGCAGCCGTGAGTCGTGCTTCCTTTGCGTGTGCGTATTGTATAACAGTTGGACGTAATCTCGATTCTTGTTTGTAGTTAGGAAAAGACACCTTAACCCATATCCTCACCCAATCGCCCCGCGAAGAGGGCCCGAGGTTTTTCTTCGAGGGGTGGACTCAGACGTTTATCAGGCTGGGTCCGAATACAGTGTTGCTGTTTGTGTTTTATGAGGTGCAGTTGTCGTTCAATTGTCAAGGGAAAATTTGTTTTTTTTATTAATGATTTCCTTGTGTTTTTATAGCAATTGAAGCAGGCGTGGAAGGCGGCGCGAGATCTTTTTCTTTGGTAACATAAAGAAAGGCAAAATAAAAATAATTTTTTTTTAAAAAAAAAAAAACCTTCAGTTCTTTAAACCTGTACTTACTACCCTGGCTTATCGTTAACTGAGAATTCTCGCTCTTGTATGCCAACAACAGCCGACATCGCGGAGGACGATACAGCCGAAGTCTTGGTTGAATGTATCTCTTTGATGGTAGAGTTGCTGGTCATATCGCGTGATGGGTGCGATGAACGCTCTCGCCATCGGTAAGGGATGGTCCAATAGGTATGCTTTCGATTGACGTTGTAAGTATGTCAATGAATGAGTGTGCGGGTTTACCGAAGACGTCAGTGATGCTGGCGGCGCAGGTGACAGTGATGAAGACTTTTGCTGACCATGAGTATCTACAAAGATTCACGTCGAAATGGGAAGCCGGAACAAGAACAGGGAGAAATAGAGGAGTGCGATCGAATTTTCAGAGGGATGTCATGAAGCGAGGCTTTTATTTGATACCAAGATAGGGCGCAGACGCGGAGCCTGCTATCTGGCGTCAGCCGGAAGAAACGGTCACCAGGAATGGACAGAGAGGTTGAAATGCCCTCGGGTATGGTCCCATAGAATCGGCCGATTTGAGATGCTGCCTGAGAGAGAAAGAATATACCCGCCGTTGTAAGTGTTGCCCCAGCCAGGATTTACCCACTCTTCAGAATGTCTATTCGTGGTGTTCTTCCACCTTTTATTAATTGTATAAATACAGTACTTGGCGTTGAAATACGCGAGGAATCGAGCGAGAGGGGGTTACTAGTACCAGGACTTGAAAATTAGCTTCGTCGTCGGTGATAAAAATGTAGCACACGCACCCTGGGTCAATGCTACCGCTCCGTACAGCTGATAAACAACCATATAAATTAAATCTCTTTCCCCTCTTTCCCTCATCTATAACCCCCAAAAGCGTTGGCGAAGCCCTCTCTCTCTGTGGGTTTATCCCTTCTTCGTCTTTTTACTCTCAACGAAGAGCACACGCTGTTTTACTGGTCAAAGCAATATCAGAGAAAGTTCGGTAAAAATCGAACAAATTGAGACTGCAACGGACCTTTGGGGTCGTATTTGACGGCAGACAGCTTCGGTCCTTGGCGCAGCCGCTGTGTGGTGTAGAAGAACCCGGTTTGTGCGGTTGATATTAAACGGACGATCATTGTTCTGTTTTTGGGGGGCTCAACAACGGTTAAGGTTAGATATAGGTAGAATGAAGCACCTGGCTTTCGCCTTCGCGGCCATGGTCGATAGTCTGCGAGCGCGGCGACGAGATTCAGTGGATGATGAGCTCAAAGAGGAATCGGAAAACTTGTGACGAGTTGTTTGGCAGTGGCGTGGAGAAATAACACCGCGTCGCGTCTTCCTCCAAACCCTCATTATCCCAGTAACTCATTGTTGGAAATTCGAAAAATGGCTGAAGTAGCCGTTCTATCTGCCCAGACATACATATTCGACCAAAGGAAGGTCGCTAACTGGTCGACAACCCAGGAGAAACAGATCTCAACTGATTACCCGTTCACAATCACATCGGAACCATTGGAGCAGCACGTCGCGCGGACATATCTCCAGTCTTTGTGGTTGCCAGAGGTCGGTCAGGATTCCGATAAGCTACAAAAAAACGATAATAAAGACTAAAACCAAAACTTCTTACAGTCAATAATGCCACTCCACTTCCTCGTACCCTCACTACGCCGAATCAACGCCCCCTCATCCTCCACCGCCCAAGCAGCACACCCAATGCACGCGTTCCTGGAGCCTCTCCTACTCCCACCTCGTCACACGTCGAATAAATACCACACGGAGCTCCCACAGATCCTCGCAGACGGGGGTGGGGCAGGTGAGATGGAAGAAACGATGATGTGGTACGCCGTCACTCACGAGAAGGCCGGGGACGGCGACGGCGATCTCGTGCTACCTGAGGATGCGGACGGGCCGTGGGTGGATGGGAAGTGGAAGGATGCGTATTTGAACAGGATGGAGAGACGCGAGTGCGTTTTTTTTTCGTTTCTCGTTGTTATTTTGAAGGATTGACGGGATGATGTGAATGTAAGGGTGCAGATTCAGATTTTGCTTTTGATGTATAAGCTTTCGTTGCCTGGACCTATTCCACCTCCGACTGTCCCTCCGGGAAAGAAAAAGAAGAGGAGACGCCTTGAAATCGAGATGGAGGCGGACCCGGATCCTACAACGGAAGATTATCTAGAGTCATACATGGATAAGCTGTCGACCTGGCAGCTGGTGGGCGCTCTTGGCAGACCCAAATCCAACCCGAGTGCAGATAAGCAAACAGGAAATCCGAAATCTAAAATGGACGATAGAGATTGGATACAAATATTCGCGGAGGACATCGTTGAACGGGAGTACGTATCGTGATCCTCCTGCCTTTCCCTAGACTTAGTCGCACTCCTTAGATTCAAAACCCTCCTCCCAAATCTCTGCGCCACCCTCCACTCAAAAGTTTTCCCAAGCTCTCCTTTCTCCGACACCGAAGACGAGACCGACACCAACGCCGACGCCCACTGCACCGCACCCCCATCGCCCGAATCACAACCCCAACCCCAACCTAACCCTCGTGCACTATCCCGCGCCCCATCCACACGTACCCTTTCCCAAGTACCCTCTACAGCCACCTCACCCACCCTCACCACTTCCTCCCGTACCACTACCTCAACCAGCACCACCCGTACCCTTGCCCGATCCCGGTCCCGCTCTCTCTCCGTTTCGCTTGCCCAAGAACAAGAACAACGAGACCGGCTCCTCTACGAACCTCAGCCCAAAAAACGTATTCTCAACCGCGAGATCAGCATGTCGCGCGTGTTCAAGCCTAAATTTGCACCTTCGAAACTCGAGGCGAAGAAATCGGAGAAACTCTTGGTGAAAATGGAACCCAGAGCGAAGAAATTGGATCTTGGAGTGACGTTGGTAGAGGAGACCCCAGAGAAGCCTCGGGTGCTTTCTGCGTCCCTATCTGCCACGGGCGGTTCCTTAGCGTTCGGGCAGCCCAAGTTCGGGTTCGGGTTGTTGCCTACGAACGGCAATGGGAAGACGGTCAAGAGACTGGAACCTCTGCTGTCGTCGCCGCCGGCGCCTGTGAATGGGAAGGAAGAAGAAGAAGACGATGGTGAGGAAGAGTGGATGATGGATAGCTCGCCGGATGTTGTATTGTTAAACCCTTCGTCGAAAAGACGGGGTGTCAATGATGAGACCGGTGACGAAGAGGAGGACGAGGGGGAGGAGGATGAGTCGATGATGGCGACACCGAGTAAACCTTCGAGGGCTGGTAGGGGCCGAAAGAGGATACGATAGGTATCAGGAGACTTGGACTGCAACTTTCTGTCATTTCGTATCGTCATCAACTCGAAATACAGTCTTTGTCTCCTGATAATACGCAATGACGGTCTTTTCCTTGATCAGGAAACAACATATGGGCAGTTACTTTCACGGAGCCTTCCTCCTGTGTCATCTCGCCTGCTCCCTTGTCATCTCAAACCTTCAAACCTTGGCTTTCTAGTTCCCTTCCTAGGCTTCTTGCTGTCATGATTCATCTATGCGTTCCTGTGTTTTGTTGTTCGGTTTTTGTTGATTCTAAACCCATGTCGCGTTTGCTTTCGAGGATCTCATAAAAATTAAAATAAAATGCGTCCGTCTTTTCCTATCTTCGCTTGCGACGTTTTTTTGTTTCTGCGTTTTTGTGATGTCTTGCTCTGGATTGGTTTCGTGCTCTGAGTTGGTCCCCTGCTTTGAATTGGCTTCGTGTTCTCCTCTGGATTAGCTTCGTACTCTGGACTGGATCAAACGTCTTCGTAAATCATGCCAGCATCTCCCAGCTTACTCTAAGAAATGTGAATAGGGCGGAAAGGATATGGATGAGAGGTCGGAACGACGAGGATACCAGGCACATGTGAGTGTCCTCTCCCAAGGAATGGGTGAGCCCAACCACCTCTATCCCTCGGTGGTGGTGGTGGATTCTTCCTTGTGCTCCTCGTCGTGGGCCCAGGGCTGAGATCCGCACGCTTCGGGGTCAGGCCTCGGAGCCGTCCGTTAGATTGATGATGACGATGGAGCCTTGAGGAGTATCGAGGTACTCGAGCCATCGTCCTCATCCGAACGAAGGGTACAAATCTACCTCTTCGGGGGGCGCGGGTGGACCAAAAGCACGTTTTCAAAAACTGTTTCCTTGCTTTTTGTTTGGACTCTTTTTGGGTACTATATTGTAATACGAATAGAATAATCTAAGATTCGAAAGTTATAAATCCAGAACTTGTTTTGTACATAACGTCATAGGATCCGAGGTAGCGGCACCGACTTCATCCTGACTATCTACAACGGCGTCATGGGGCTGCGGCATGGTTATGCTGATATACCCCACACTATGTTCCAGCATTGGTGGGGCCGTGCTTGAACTTGCAACGGAGTCGCGCTCCTCCATCTCTATCTCCCGTGGAACGGAAGTGGGAACCCATTTCGATGGTTCAAATAAAGGCTCCACGAAAATGAAGTATGTCGTAGGCAAAAGGGTAAATGCCACGATGAGGCTTATGACAATTTTGGTCGGTTTTGAAGCCACCATAGTCACGTAGGTAAGGATTGCAATAATCAAAGTGACTATGCCTAGGTAGTTTGTGATTAGGCCTAGGAATAAAAGGTGAGAACCCCTCGTGCTGTGAAGGAATAGAATGTTACCAACAATAGAATAGCATCGCGCTCAAATGATTGCTGCCACCGAACTTCATGAGCAGCTTGTCTTGAGATGTGGGGATCTTTCCCATTTGTCTGTCGTTCTCGGGATCTCGAATGGCAGCGGCTACGAAGCCAATGCGTCCAAGACGATCAATGATGATAAATGAACAGACAGTAGCGCAAATATTGAGCAAGATGGTTGCATAGCATGTCGCGATGAGGAATTCCTTTAGGCCTGCATCCCCATTCACATTCTGGAAGGTCCCCAGTAGCTGTGCCCCGACTGCAGCCAATAGACCAGACTATAGGACGGTGTAAGAGCAGATTTCGATGAAGAAAAAAAAAGATTACTCACCACAACAGCTCCGTTTTGACAAGTCCCTTGCCAAGAATCTCTCGCAGATGCGACTGTCTTCGGCAACTCGTCTGTGAATTTATCTGTGTTTGAACCACTTGAAGACGCGGAATACAATGAATGCACGTACAGTGTGGATTGTAAGTTTGCATGCTAATCGATTCGAGAGTGGCAAGGGTACGACCAGGGGAAATTCGCGATGAGTTCCAAGTCAGAGCAGAGTTATGAGTCTCTTCGCCAAGGGCAGCGTTCATTAATTAACGTTTCACTGTGCATTTTTGAATGAAAACCTTGAGGCGGGAATGAGGGAGGAGCAACAAGGCACGAGGAAAGCGATGTTGAGGGATGCCAGTATGCGATCTGATGCCGCAGAAGGTCAGGTACTCTTGCGGTCAAACCATAGGCCGCATGGAAACCAGGTGGAACAGAGAGGATAGTCGACAAGAGCAGTAGAATGAACCATGATGAGAAAAGGAAGGCGCATACCTGCAATGTGGGGTTAAATGTTTCGACACCATCAAATGTTCTTGCCAGATAAGTAATCTTGACCACCAGGGCGGCTACAAGTAGGTAGGGAACAGGTAAAAAGCCGTGGCACGGGAATGGCACGGCAGCATGGTAGGATACTTACCCTCTTTTAATTTATCCTGGCTGTTAAATTAATGAACGTTGAGTTGGTAGAGGAATAGGGTACAACCTTGAGGTACTCTTCCGGCCTTCGGAACAAAATTGCGGTGTGGCAGTGAGATCAAAGGCAATCCCAGGTCAGCATATCGCGGCGGCTTGGGGTACAATTGGTGTAAGTGATTATTGCCTGAAGATCATGGTGGCGGAGTGGAAGATCGATAAAAAAAAATTGGTGGCACTGTTTGCTCAGCGGTAACTCAACAATCATGGACAAATGTACGAATTTGGGATCGGACATTGCTGCCGACCAGCCATTTCCGCACCCTCCGCATAAGGATCGAACATGGGCAGAATTTTGGGCCCATTTCCGTCCGCATAAGGATCTGTCCTCCGCCCCACTACTACTACACCTCTGGCGCCTCTAAATCTCGGCTTCGCGGTCACTCGCACCATGCTCTATGTAACTATGTCATCTACCCCACCTGCATGCCCCCTCGTCATCTCAAACCAACCACCATAGCTGCACCTCTGGCACCTCTCTGCTTCGCGGCAACCCGCAGCACATCTTCTGTGTCACCTCGCCTGCTCCCTTGTCATCTCAAACCTTTCAACCCTAGCTTTCTAGTTCCCTTCCTAGGCTTTTTCTGTCATGATTCATCTGTGGTTCCTGCGTTTTGTCGTTCTGTTTTTGTTGATTCTAACACCATCTCGCGTTTGCCCTAAAGGTCAACAGGCCTGGATGAATCAATTCCTTGAATCCCGAAGGGCACACGGTGGCGATATGCAGTTCTGATAATCGTATAAACCCCCAAGAAAGATACTTATTGCTATTAAGTAGCGCGATTCTATCTATTCGTGAATTAGTCACGAAAAAGGCCCTCGGCCTCGTGTGCGTAAACTCTAAATTTATATCCATGAAATCGATGGTCTTGATCAAGATATCACCATTCTCTTCACTTTGACCTCGTTAGCGATATCGACAGTGGTTACTGTGCACCCAGCTTTTAAAGTGATTTCATTGTAATGTTCGGGTAAGGAAAGATTGTTTCTGGAAGCCTTTTATAAGTCACTGACAAGTAATTGATCTGATTCAGAAGCCCTCTCAAGCCCAACCCCTCTCCGGGAGATCACACTGGTATACGACGTATGTCTTTTAAAAGTGTATGTTGTCGATGGGCCTTCAATCAGTTCTTCCAGAGAAAGTATCCTTCGAGCCCGCGAATGATGGTCGAGGTAGGACACCCAGCCCATCTCCACGTTGTCGATGGGCCTTCAATCAACTCCATTAGAGGAAGACCATGACCCCAATGAACTAGAATGGGAAGCTTCGTTAAGGCGCCACATGGGCACATTCACAAAGTTCAATTCCATAGATTCCACTCAACGCGTCCAGTGGGCAAAAGATAACCTTTTCGAGGAATTGAGCGCGCATGGAAGTAAACGCGCACAACTTGAAGAGGACCGAGGGAAATGGGCAAAGGAGGAGGAAGAGATGAAGGCGCGCCATCTCCTTGAGCTGCGCAGGGAGATTGTGCGTGGGTGGATGCGAATCGAGGAGCGGGAATGGCAGAAAATCAGAGAACAGTGGAAAGAGGAGGCGAGTACATTGCAGGAAGAATTCGAAGACGAGTTAAGGCGGTTGCAATTGATCACATCGTCGGTACACAATTCCATCAACTCACGATGGCCCCCACTACCAACCACCAACCCCGGCCCCGTTGCGATCGTCGGTTTTGGTCAAGATGGAGTCTCTATCCTGCCTAACGGCTTCAAAGCCCAGTCCATTCTTGTCGTCAAGAACTTTGGACAGAATGCAGGAGGATGGCTTACCTCCAAACACCTTCGTCTTGTCGCAGATGTTACAGGGAACAAGAGAGGCGACATCGTTGGGTTTGGCGAGCGGGGCGTGTGGATCTCCAGAAACAAAGGCAACAACACCTTTACCGGTGCCCCGAAGATGGTCATCTCCGACTTTGCGTACTCTGCAGGTGCTTGGCGCATCGATAAACACATACGCTATATGGCCGACATCAGGAACGTTGGACGAGCTGATATTGTCGGCTTTGGGGACGCGGGAGTACTTATCTCCCGAAACAACGGCGGCTTAAACTTCAGCCCTGGCACCCTTGCTTTGAACGACTTCGGCTATAACGCTGGTGGTTGGCGCCTCGACCGTCATCTTCGTTTCCTCGCCGACGTCACAGGAGACGGGCGTCTCGATATCGTTGGTTTCGGCGAAAGTCATGTTTTTATCGCGCGCAACAACGGGAATGGGACTTTTTCCCCAGCGCAATCCGTCATCAGCAACTTCTGCGTCAGCGCTGGAGGATGGCAAGTTGGCGTTCACCCCCGCTTCGTGGCCGATTTGACCGGAGACGGAAGAGCTGACATCATTGGTTGTGGAGGTGCCGGATGCTGGGCGTCTTTGAACAACGGCAGCGGCGGTTTTGGGCCGGTCAACTTGGTCATCAACGACTTCGGAACTGCACAGGGATGGCAGGTTGACAAGCACCCTCGATTCGTTGCCGACCTCACGGGCGACAGGCGTGGCGATGTCATCGGATTCGGTGACGCCGGTGTTTATGTCGCAATCAACAACGGCAACGGCACTTTCCAACCAGCCAAATTCGCCCTCAACGACTTCGGCGTTCAACAAGGGTGGACGGTTTCGAAGCACCCGCGGTTTGTAGTCGACTTGACGGGAGATGGATGTGCGGACATCATCGGGTTTGGGGAAAGCTCGACTTTCGTCTCGTACAACGACGGAAAGGGCAACTTTGGCCCTGTCCAAGTCCTTACTAACGATTTTTCGTTCAGCGGAGGAAAATGGGCAGTGGACACGACTGTGCGCTTGATGGCCAACTTGGACTAGGCACGTAAGCGTGGTTTTCCCACCTCATTCATCTATAACACGGCCTCCTTTTCTGTACTATCCATTTCATCGGGTACTACTTGCATTTTACAGCACCCACGCTTACGAAATTTTTTGTGTAAAAAGAAATGTGAAATTGTTTGTAGTGTCAATGATGAGATGGGTGACGAAGAGGATGGGGAGGAGGAGGATGAGTTGATGACTACGACACCGAGTAAACCTTCGAAGGCTAGTAGGGGCCGAACGAGGAGACGATAGATATCAGGAGACTTGGGCTGCAACTTTCTTTGTCATTTCGTATCGTCAATACAGCGACACGGGAACAAATCTCGGACTGTCCGTTCTTGAAGTCTTTTCCTTCCCTTTTGTCGTATCGATGGTCAGAGAACATGTGGGCAATTACTTTCACGGAGCATTCCCAAATCGTTTAGCCTTAATTAAGCGCCCAATGAATTAGTGAAGGATTACGGGTGAGATATAGTGTGCATTCGCTCCACACCCAGAAATTTTCGCGGTCCTCGCATCATCACCGACCCCATGTATTGCGCAACCCATCGCTCTGGGTCGGTGTGTTAAAAAACACAAACGAAGTATATTTCCGGAAGACAAAAATACTACTTGGGGATAGGATAGCAAACGCATGCCGTGTTTTGCCTAAAGATCAACAAGCCTGGATGGATCAATGCTTTGAATCCCGAAGGGCACACGGTGACGGTATGCAGTTCTAACAATCGGATAAGCCTGCAGGAAAGATACTTATTAATATTAACGTGATTCGTGAAATAAGGAGAAGGTCTTCGGCCTCGTGTGCGTAAACTCTAAATTTATACTTCTGAAATCGATGGTCTTGATCAAGATCAAGAGGATGACATCTGAGTTATGGAAAGTCCGAACGTCCGTACATTGGCGACACAGCTTGTGTTAGTGCCGGGAAATAAGTGGCGTGGTGGTGACCAGAGGTGTATTGGTGACCAGAGTGCTGACAACGACGCTCGCTGATCACAAAAACCATGGTTAGTATTCGCCGATTGGTGAACGCGCCGGGACGCAACGCGTGATGTTGGAACCGCCGGACACACGGACGCGGCGGACAGCCGGTCGTTCGGATTTTCCAAATCTCAGACTGTCTGAGACAAGTATCGCCATTCTCCTCATTTTGACCTCGTCAGCGATATCGACAGTGGTTACTGTGCACCCAGCTTTTAAAGTGATTTCACTGTAATGTCCGGGTAAGGAAAGAATGTTTCTGGAAGCCTTTTATAAGTCACTGACAAATACTTGATCTGACACAGACCCCCTCCCAAGTTCAGTTTCTCGCCGGCAGTGAGCACTGGTATACGACGTATGTCTGTTAAAAGTATACATTGTCGATGGCCATTCAATCAGTTTCTTCAGAGCCTCCCAAGTTCAATTTCAATTCCTCGCCGGCAGTGAACACTGGTATACGACGTATGTCTGCTAAAAGTATACGTTGTCGATGGCCATTCAATCAGTGTCTTCAGAGGAAGTATCCTTCGAGCCCGCAAGTGATGGTCGAGGTAGGACATCCAACTTATCTCTACGTTGTGGATGAGCCTTTAATCAGCTCCATTAGAGGAAGACCATGACCCCAATGAACTAGAATGGGAAGCTTCGTTGAGGCGCCACATGGGCACATTCACAAAATTCGATTCCATCGATTCTACTCAACGCGTCCAGTGGGCAAAAGATAACCTTTCCGAGGAATTGAATATGCATGGAAGTAAATGCGCACAACTTGAAGAGGATCTAGAGAAATTGGCAAAGGAGGAGGAAGCGATGAAGGCGCGCAATCTCCTTGAGCTGCGCAAGGCGATTGTGCGTGCGTGGATGCGAATCAAGGAGAGTGAATGGGAGAAAATCAAGGAAAAGCGGAAAAAGGAGGCTAGTACGTTGGAGGAAGAATTCAAAAATGAGTTAAGCCGGTTGGAAGCGATCGCGGCCCTCTATGATCTCCTCTCAAATTTAAACGCTGGTCATTAAATTGCACACTCAAGACCTTGATATATAGACCATACATCAGACATTTGAAACACCAGGTAGTGCGATGGAGCCACTAAAAAATTTTAGAATTTCTAGATAATAGTATATTTGATATCTCTTGAATGACCGCCGGTCCATAATAGGTTTTTGTATAAGGAATGTTCTCAAGTTGACACCCGGGGTTTTTCATTAGAATAATCCATCCGAACATCCGTTTGCCCAGTCGCATGGATGGGTTTTGCTGGACGCATATTCCCCAAACGGCTGCATTTGTATTCTCACTTACACTTCACATGGCATTGCTTTTAGGTCCCCTGTACGGTAAATAGGTTATAGGTGGTGTATAGCGGTCAGCTGTGTTTTCATATGACCATATTTTTTAGCAAGAAATGGTTTATGCACCCTATTGCTTTGCACCTTTCAACAGACGTATTGTATGTCAATGTATGATAGATCATATGTAACATGAGTCACATGACTAGTTTATAATTAGATTTAATTAAAGTCCATTGTGCTAAATATAGGTTTCTAACATCGTTCTTCTACAAATCAATAAAACCGAGAGCTAATTGGCGGCTTGCCATCGACGAGACGTCTATGCACAATATTACTGGTAAACGATGACCACTACAGGACGATGCGAAGATTTGTCAGTCATTGTGCATGAAGGAATGAAAAATGGGATGTTGACGTACCCCATTCCCAATGAACACAGCCGCTTTACGTGCGTATTCCATGTCGACCGCCATGCCGACATCCTTTTGTTCTTGGTCCAGTTCCAAGTCCTGGGTCGTGACGATAGTGTGCCACCCAGAGGACTGTAGGAAAGGTTTCATAGAATTGACCCACCCAGTTTTGTCGTTGGTCAAGATAAAGAGCGTATCCAGGTATCTTGTCTCGCCTGGTTTCGCGGCTTGGACATAATCGTACCTTGACCCTTCGATCTTGTCCATAATGGCTTCGTCGGTTGGATAGCAACGCTTGGAGTAAAAGTCAACATTTTCCGGTGTATTCTTACCCCATGTATATCCCGGCGGATTGACGAACTTGTCCGGGAGGGATGGATGAAGGTTCCAACTGTAAAAAGTCGAATTCCAATTCGCCAGATCGAGGCAGGCCTCCTTGAAATCTCCTCTTCGAAGGTGAATGGCGAGCATCCGGTCATACACGTTCCGTGGGGCTTTAGGAGGTGGAGAGGGACCTCGAGATTGAAACAGATATTCGTTCTTGTAGATTGCGGATTCGACAACAGGAGATGTGGTGAGCAACCGACTAACGGGTGAGTTTTTGAAGTCTTCCCAGAGCGGCAATATTCGATCCGAGCCCCAAAGGAACAAATCGAAAATCTGTGGGAAGTCGTCGATACTGCGCGACGCCGGTTGTACTTCAATACAGCGCTCGGGGGCATCCCTGAGGAGTTTTTGCCAGTGGTTGAAGATGATATCGCCGGTCTCCCAACGTATTGCTGGCTTCACTTCTTCGGTATTAATAATCCTTCTTTCATGCTTCGGGCAGACGACATCGAACCACTTTTCGGAAATCGAGCGTGGTGCCTCGTCTCCATGATCCCATGGACCTCCAGCTGAAGGGCCCGCAATAAGGGCGTTTACAGGGGTGTGCGGTACGAAAGGCCACGAACGCTCCTTCCACCAGGGCCAAGGGTAGTACCCCCGCTTCCAGATATAATCTTGAAAGACGTAGGCTCGATTCGATTTATACGCCAACCATGTATTCATGAGGCTTCATCTTCATCAGCAATAGAGATGGTGGTCAAAAGATCAAAAACTCACACTTCGTTCAGTTGATTGTTCCATCCTAACTTCTGAATCTGATTTTTGAACAACACGTATCGTCCATGGCGTCCTTCAGGGAAAGGCAAGTCCAAGTTGTGCTGTGGAAGGTCGTCCTCCCATTGTTTGAGCCGTTTCCACGTCGGTGGTTCGTCAGGATGGCCAGCAATTGAGGGGACAAGACACTGGAGATTTTGTCGTGTATGCCCGAATAGCGTGTACAAAACGAAGAATACGATGCCGAAAAGAAGCCAGCGATGTTGATGTAGTATTCGAATGAGAGCACGGCTTCGCCAACGGCGGGTTGGGGAGCGCTTGAAGGTGTGCAAGACTTTGGGCATGATGCCCACCGTTTATGAGGTGGAGGTCGTGGTAGCTGCGCCGGAGGTGCACAGCATTTGGAATGGAAGCAAAATTTCGGGTGACGCGAACCACTAATTACGTCATAGTATATCATCTAACCTCGCTTCAGCCTCGCTTCCATCATTATGATTAGTTAGAAGCCATCCGCCGCAGGTTGTGCATGAGTGAACATAAATCTGGTCTCGCCTTATGGGCGCTACTCAAATATCGCGAGATTGAACTTGCTAGTTCAACCCAATCTGCTCGGCATCATTTACTTCGGATGTATTTCGCTCGCTTGCGCAAACTCAGATTGATGGGAACTCCAAAAAAATAACTGAGGACTTTGAAATCGTTCGGTTTATATACGTGATTTGTGGTGCCTTTATGGCATGAAGTATCCCAATTAAATCATATTCCATCAAGCAATAATTTTTTTCAGATCCTATCGTAAAAATCCTCCAACGCAGTTTCAGTACGAGTGAGAACTTCAGCTTGATTTTTCATTTGGTTGTTAAAATCCTAGAAACCCAAACGCAAGTGGATGCTCAGTAGACCAGGATGATCGAGTGAAGAATTAGTATTACCCCGTCTCTGTTAGACTCCGAAATCCGTTCGCTCGACGCGGTGAGTGTCGAGAATATCTATAGATGTATGAGCCGTAGGGACTTCGGTCAGGAATATTGCAAGATAATACCAGATCCCAGGTTTCTATGAACGTGCCAAATTTTCCCATCATGAGGGAAACGCTTTTAACGAAAAATTCGTGATTGGAAAACATGTTTTCAACGAGCACAGCTATACGGTTCAGCCTTTCTTTAAAATTAGAAAGCTGGTGATACAATGGCTCAGAGGCTATATCTTTGGCTACCGATGAGGATTAGAAAGCCCGCTGGGAACCGAAAAGTGCTTATACTCACGTTCCCCTTTTCCTCCGCCCAGAAGAAAGGTGACCTTGATCTTTATCAATTCCAGAACCTCTTTTGCCTGTCATAAAAGGACTCCGAGTGATGATGGATCCATAAAATCTTTGGTGTACTCACAGACGAAGGACTCAGCGCCGTGATGGAAGTTTGCAGCACCTCGGGCAGATCGGGTTTTGATGCACCCTCTACTTCTGGCTGCGATAATAGTGGGCTCATAGTCAGGACCAGTGTAGTAGCAAACGAGGAGGGAGTACCGAAAGCTCAATCTTTTCACTGGAGTTGAAATTCAATCATGCATAATTCCACTCCCATGACCCAAGACTCACCTTCCCTTGTCGATTTCAGAGATTGTGCTCAGTGCATTTCCGACCTCACGGAGGGACTTCAATGTCGTCTCCATGTCAGATTCGGCAGCGACAACGACCGCTCCAAGATTCATCATGCTTTCTATGGCAATGTCTGCAAATTGATGGAATGATTTGAAGCAAGCCGTCGAGGCCGTGGTCATCTTGACAGGCATGATTCACAAATATAAAATTTTCAAGGGGTAATTAGCTCACCTCATTTGCTAACGTGTTAAAACTTACATGTGTGTCCCCCTGGCGGAGAGATACCATCCCTCTGAGTGTTTCTGCATGGGGAGACCATTGGGAATGTAAGAACGAGGGTTCTCCTATGCGACATACCCTGAATGTGGGTCCTCAAAGTCATGGCGAACACACGAGATTCAACTTTGAGGGTATCATATTTCTGAATTAAGGTGGAATAGGAAGAGTTCGAGAAGGAGAACAGGCGGAGAATACTCACATACTGCACCTCGGAAAGGAAGTCCAGAATTTCTGTACCTATTGTTTTGTCGATAGGTTCCATAACTTCCCGCATTTCGTTTAAATCTTGCTGAACACGGAGCGCAGGAGTGAGAAGGTCTGGAAGTGCATTTTGGTTCAAGGTCATAGTAGTCGCCATGTTGGAATGTGGTGCTTGAACCAGCAAAGGCTCGTTTTATCATGCTGGAGGACATCGAAATTGATTCTTGACAGTGGGGAATGACGGGAAAGATCTCAGGCATGTCATAAAGGCCTCAAAATCGACATCTAGATGACAAGAGGAAGAGTCTTTACTCAAATATTCATAATTCAGCCCGTTAATTTCGATATTTATAAACCAACTGATCCCTCTCTTCCAACCAAGTTGTACCAGCATCATGACATCATTTTATGATGGGATAAATCCTCTGAGACGAATACCAGCTTCCAGAAAAAATAAAATGGGAGATGAAACTCGGCGCAAACATCATGCCAGTCCTTAGACTAATGATTCACAGGACGAGGTCAGCCGTGTTTACATGCCCATCGGTTTGGCGGTTCACCTCAGTGGGTGTGTGGGATGATATCCAGGGGACCGACGGCTTATACAATGCATATTTCAGAGGAATGAGGGGTTTTTCGCTAACTCTTGTTGGGTGGCCCGTCGTGGGTTGAAATAGTATATATAATCCTTCTATCACCTTCCATCAATAATTAACGCTGTATTACACGTTAGCGTTTATGTCGAACAACTGCCTCGCTGCAGAAAACTCCCCGTGGTGTCAATTACGCCACCTGAAACCAAGAATGAGCAATGTAAATTGTCATAAATTCACCACATGCTCATTGGTGGGTTTGGCCGGCATACTGGGCACCGCAGGGAATTTTTAATGCCGCAATTATTTCGGCATCTCCGTGGTACGGTTTGACCCTGTCCAGGTGTGGTGCAAGAACCATGGACTCCATAGAGAGCCCCATATGCAAATCGACATCTCCCTGTAATACGACACCAGCAGTCACCGAGTCGGAGCAGGGATCCCGTTGAGTATACTTGTCGACGAGTTTGGCTTGGAGTTTGGGGGGCACCTGCTTATAAGAAAAATGTTCATACAACGAAAGATGTCAAATTTTGAAGTCCATGCTAGGCACCCCAAAACGTTGGGTATACCCTGATACGGCTGTCCAAACGCTTAAGACGCTAATGAGCATACACGACTATCTACGCGTATTCGAACTCCGCCGTGCCGCCGGCCCGGTGCGCCTGTGATCGTACCTAAAACTATTTTCGTCAGATAATCCAAACAAAGGTGCACACCCTAAAACTTTCCAAACGGCCTAGCGTTTTGCAGATGGCTGTAACGATTATATGGCGAATTGTGGAGCCAGTGGAGAAATCCGTCGGATCTCCAAAGGCCGCGAGCGAGAAGAGTGGGGAGCATGGAGAGGCAGGGAGCATGGAGAGGCGTGGAGCCGAAATAGCGACCACTCCCCCACTTAACCAAAAACGGATATTGAAACAAGCGCACACAGAAAAATTCCAAACGCCTAGCGTTTTGCAGATAGCTGTAACGTGTGCAGATGCCGGGTATCGCGTACTTGTCACCTCCTGCGAAGGGGGCAATGGCGCTGCTGATTACTATACCAACTGAGTCCACTGGGATCTCAGCGGTGCACACCGTCTTCGTGTGCCTGGAGCTAGACCTTAATTATCATAGTGGTTAACAAGGTGCGCCAAAATGACGTGTGGATGATTCTCAATATTGCCTGGTATGTAATTGGCTTGGAGCAGCCGTCATTAGCTTCGACATCCATTTACACCAATACTCTGTGCCCCACCAATACCATTGGAGTCCACTGTACTTCGCTGGGTTCTGGTGGATTCTGGCGGACTCACTGGAGTCCACCAGCAGTTCTATAGATCGCCTCACTCACCGCCGGGCCCCACCGGTTTCAGAACTTCTAGCGAGCTTCTCCCCATACGTGGCGTCGTCGAAGAGGTATAAAAGTACGCAAGTTTGGTATCCGATAATTGACTTCGCACCAAAGATTTACTTGCATTAGTGAACTCTCAAAATGACCAACAGTGTAATCACCCAAGACTTGCCTGGTACGTGATGCTACATTACACAATTGTATCAACTCACGATGACCCCAGTACCAACCGCCAACCCCGGCCTCGCTGCGATCGTCGGCTTTGGTCTCGATGGAGTCTCTATCCTGCCTAACGGCTTCAAAGCCCAGTCCATCTTTGTCGTCAAGAACTTTGGAAAGAACGCAGGAGGGTGGCTCACCTCCAAACACCCTCGTCTTGTCGCAGATGTTACAGGGAACAAGAGAGGCGACCTCGTTGGGTTTGGCGAGGGCGGCGTGTCGATTTCCGTCAACAACGGCAGGAGGTACTACAACTTTAATAACATTTAGCTATTTAGTTATTTTCAAAATGACTACTTTTACTCAAATGACTAGAATCTCATGGTAAATAGCTAGTTTTCGAAATCCTCCTCTGAGCTCGCTTCTTTC
>Ga0307513_10002330_pt1 | contig 26438 bp, 23 predicted proteins | sample 15_EM_MG_FD_202174 | JGI IMG/M metagenome (GOLD analysis project Ga0307513, IMG submission 202174) | Populus trichocarpa ectomycorrhiza microbial communities from riparian zone in the Pacific Northwest, United States - 15_EM | ecosystem: Host-associated > Plants > Roots > Unclassified | place...
GTGATTGTGAAGCTGCTCCTTGACCGGAAAGAGGTCAACCCCGACTCGAGAGACAAGTATGGCCAAACGCCACTCTGGTGTGCTGCCTCGGGTGGGCATGAGGGGATTGTGAAGCTGCTCCTTGATCGGAAAGAGGTCAACCCCGACTCGAGAGACAAGTATGGCCAAACGCCACTCTGGAGTGCTGCCGAGGGTGGGCATGAGGGGATTGTGAAGCTGCTCCTTAATCGGAAAGATGTCAACCCCGACTCGAGAAACAAGTATGACCGAACGCCACTCTGTCGTGCTGCCTCGGGTGGGCATGAGGGGACTGTGAAGCTGCTCCTTGACCGGAAAGACGTCAACCCCGACTCGAGAGGCAAGTATGGCCTAACGCCACTCTGGTGTGCTGCCGAGGGTGGGCATGAGGAGATTGTGAAGCTGCTCCTTGACCGGAAAGAGGTCAACCCCGACTCGAGAGCCGATGATGGCCAAACGCCACTCTGTCGTGCTGCCAAGCGTGGGCATGAGAGGATTGTGAAGCTGCTCCAGCGTCACGCAAATACTGATTCCAATACCGAGGCGAATGATCCCCTAGTGTCTCCTTCCCACCTTTTACAAAATAGCTATGAGGGGCTCCCGCCCTCGCAGCTATCCCCACAGCCACGCCGAGATACTCTGGACCTGCTCACTCAAAATACCCCCGTAGCTCTGTTGTCAGCCGTTTCTCCTCCTGATACCCCTGATATCGGTTCAGAAACTTCCTCACAGGCCTCTCCACCTGACCCCCCTCCCTCAGCTCTATCAAAACCTCTCCCCCTGACTGTTATCACCGTTGCCGCCATCCTAGCGATTATAATTAGGCTATGGCTACAGTGCCGCGAGGATTCTTGTTGAAAATCCGCCCCGCCATACCAACCAACCTAGCCTATTTCAACGCGGTGGTATGATTAGCGAAACATCTGAAAATGGCTAGGTATGCCGATAGATCGATGTAGTGGTTTTGTGCCTAAGAATTTAGTTGTTATGCCGTTCGAATTCTGTATGAAGATGAAGGATTTATCTGCACTCCGGGGCGATAATGATAGACTTTGTGTTACGCTATATATCTATTAGAAATTTATGTTCGATTACCGAAGGCATTCTTTACAACACTGCTCCACTCACCACGCCTCCTTCCGTGAAACCAAACCCTGGCTACTAGACGCTACCTCACACTACCGACGGACTCAATGACCCACGTATCCAACGCACCCATCAGAAAGTATGGCTTTACTAAACCCATTCTGCCAAAATTGGCTAACTTGATATTACAGGCCGGCACCCCGTGAGAGCTGGGTATGTTCCGACTAGAGGATCAATTTCATGGGACCACTTGAATAGGTAATCTAATCAGTGTTAGTAGGTTATTAATATTGACAATTTTCAAGACCATCAGAAAGATAGAAAGGGATATAGGCAAAATATCGAGATACCAGGACCCTCGGATGGCAAGTGAGGAGCTTGTTGGCGGCAGCCATAGGCGGGTAGGGGAATGAGGGTTGCAGGCCTCGGGAAGAGGACGGGGAATTAATTATCCCTTCTCTTTATCCTTTTCCGCCCCTGGATTTTTTATTATTGAATATTAATAGGATATCCCCACTGGCATGGTGGGGGGAATGCGATTAAAAATAAATTTCTTTGCATTAACTGCTAGAGCACCGTAAAATCTCTTGAGAACCACCATCTCCGACCGTGGTGTAATCTCCGAATTCTGAGTCTAAGACTCCTGACAAGCATTGGCGCTTTCCTGAATTTTGTGATTTTTATTTACTTTTATTTTTATCCCCCCCAAAAAATTAGTGTTCCGATGGAACACGAATCCCACGAAAGGGAACAACGGGGATGGATTGAGTTTATTATGATAGTAGGAATTAAACCGTTCCGTCCCCCCCCCTCTCCCCATACCTTATCTCCGCTTTGAGTACCGTATTCTCAGACTGTTGGCCACCGCTTGCCAAGGCAAAAAAAAATCAAAAAATTCGTATTGAGATGCTACAAACCACAGAGGCCTCATCACAGGACGTCACTCGTGTAGTTCCCAGCAGGAGAGCCGCATGGCAAGTTAATTTCTTCCGTCACGCGTTCATGGCAGGAAGGCAGAATACTATGACACTCCCGAGGATTGGTTTGTTGGTTGGTTAGCTGGGAAGATTTCGAGTCGCTGTGGGGTAGTTATAGCAGCGAGCAGTGCCCAAGTATTATCATAATATTACATTGGCCTTCTTCCGCGAGCCCCTCCGTTGTCAACGAGATATTGGGCAATTTCATGTGCTTTTGGCGTCGATTTTTGCTTCGTACTATAGTGGAGTACTGTCCGGTATAGTATGGTTGAGGGATCATTGAGCCTTATAGATGGTTCCGGCATTTTTATGTTTTCCGAGCGACATCAACTGCCATCTCAAACGGCATGATATGATACAAGTATTAAGGTGAGCGGCAGGAATATGATAGATAACTCGTGCTCAATCGCTACATTTGAGCCATCTGGCTATTTTTAATTCCGATGCTCGGAGTTAGAAACGGGCGATAGCTCATTGAGTTATATAGTGGCAGGAACCGTCATAACTGCTATGGCCCATGGTGCTTATGAGGTCACTATTTCTGTTTTATTCACTCTCACATCTCCTGCCCATGAGTGAAAATCTGGGGATCGTGCTTTGTGCTAATTGCACAATGTGATTTTGATAGGTATTGTACCGTATCGTGGGACAGTGTTCCTGAACCGTTGGCCCAGTATGACCCGGAGGACGGAATACCGTACCCAGAGCCCTGGACCGGACTGGACCGCAAAACATGTCCCGTCTTCGTCTGCAGAATCTAAAGACGGCCGTTATTACCAAGGATGACGGGCTTGGCAAACCTGAGACAATAATGTGTGGGGGTGCATGAAGACAGGGGTTGAATTGCAGGAATCACAGTCGACAGCGGGGGTGTTGAAAATCTTGTTTGCGAAGGTAATGATTTACGGTGGGGATTTTACGCAGTGGACTGAAACCGCTTAGGTGGAGATGAGAATCATGATTGATTAATGATAACTTGGTAGAAGGAAAGACTTGAGGAAAGTTGTGTACAGGAAGGAAGATGTGTTGCGTGGAGAAGATATGAAGGAAGGAAAAACAAGTGGGGTGAAAACATTTTGAGAGCTTGCGCGTCCTTTGACTAGTGTGTACGTATGCCTCTGCGGCCAAAGAGAGCGGGCACATCCCGCACCAAGTGCGGCCATCAACCGCTATTTCCAACAGGGGGACGGTGGGGGACTGTGAGTGACGACCGGTGACGGTAGGCAACTGCTGGGCCCACGAGGAAACACCCGGGATGGCAGAAGACGGCAGGGGACGGCGGGTGGCGACCGGGGACTGTCGGCAACCGGTGAAGGTAATGAAACACTGGAAACAGTGGGTGCTAACTGGTTCAAGGGGAGGATAATAACAGCAGGATTCTAATATCAACTTGACTGGTGTTTTACATCATGATCATTGCCGACTCCAATCAACCATATGGTATTTTATGGCCCCGATTGAATTATAAAAAGGGGGAATGAGTTAGTGAGATATCAGATACGGATAATAAAAAGGATGTAAACTTGATAATTGTTCAACATCGAAGACAGTACAGGCCACAAACTGCACGATCCTCCTGATACAGCAATTTAAGACCAACTTTGACTTGAGCTATTTTTCTATCCTGACTCCATGTTATCTACAACAGCTATTTCAGTATGTCGATTCCACTTGAGGATTCCGCATCACAAGAAACCATTTGGGATTTTGATGCTAGCATGATTCCCCGTATACTTAACACTCCCGACCTCCGCACTATTTAGAGCATGGAAGAGTCCCTTGGTCATATCAGTAGCCCAAATACGAGTATTCGGAGTAGTGCACCGAGTGGTCTCATATTCTAGCTCAATGAACTGGGGGAAGCCTTCCCGAGATATTATAGGGGTAATATGATGGTGGGGGACTGCGGGGCCGACATCCTCGACCCTGACTCGTCCGGCGATTTTGCTGGAGGACGGGACGAGACGACAAAAAGTCGTTCGTTCTCATCCTGGCTCAAGACGGACGGACTGCCCCGTTGGGAACACTGTCTTGGCATTCTTTAGAGTTATTTCTTATTGGCCTTCCCTTCTGATTGGCTCTTGTTGCGAGATATGGTATCGTGCAGATGGGACACGCGGGCGGAATCTAATATAAGGCTAGAAGGTAACGGTTGGGGACGTTTGGCTATATGATGTAGTGCCTGGTGGTGTGGACGTATCGTGAAGGGTTAAGTGTTTGTTTCATAAAACACGGTATTTTTCCTACGCTAGTAAGTTTAGGAAAACGGGAAGGGGAGTGGGTATTATCAAGGCTAGGAGTGGCCCCCACTGTGCCTGGCCATTGTTATTAGGCGCATATGATCCAATGTCCAACCGATGATCATCTGTTTTCATCAAACATATCCTGTGAATCATGCCAAAGCACTCGCCCAGTGATATTTCACTAGTCAGCTGAGAGTAAGTTACCGTGCATCCCGTGGGCAAACAGGTGCTGTACGGGAAATGGCGGCCCACGAGAGCCGCTGCTTCAAATTGGAATCGGAGAAATTTCAAGATCCGGATAGTTGTGTTCTTTTTCTCCTCTCGTCAAACCCGGGATATCTCGCTCACAGACGGATTTTGAGGAAACGCACAATGAAACAGGGTTGAATGTGTTGGTACGACAGCCTGATCTTACATAACCATCACAAGCTTGAGGGGGTCAGCAATAATAGGGCGGCCCCCCAGGGTTCCCTTCCACACCGATGGGCACAATATGGGAGAAGTGCACTATCAGGTCCGATTCTTATCACCAGTTCTGCTCGCTCGATGATCTATAACGAAGCTAGGGGGCGGGTGGTACCAGTGTTCCCAACGGGCCAGGCAGGCCAGCCAAAATTCGCTGGGATCTGGCCTGGCCTTGCAGGGCCCGCCTATAGGCCATATAAGCTTTTGTTCCAGCTGCCTGATAGCCCGGCGTATATTGCATCCGCCAACCTACTCATAGCGAGCAGCCACCCCGCGTCACTAGCAAAAATTCACGGCAAATGCCCCCCAATTACATACCCAATAAGATTTAAACAAAAGCAACAATTTCGTTTTAATAGCAAAAAGATCGTAAAAGATGCTAGAGATACTCGAGTAGGGAATTAATTAATTGTAGAAAAAGAGCTGCCGTTGTGATGGGTCAACTGTGCACAATAGGGCGGTGACTAATATAAGGCACGACATCAATAAGGGGAGGATTAACTGTAAATAACTTACAAAATAACATTAAAAATAGAACAATTTCGCTTTGTTAGCTCGGGAATTTAATGTAATTTCTGGTGAAGAGGCAAAATGGGAGTGAATGATGATAGGATAGGACTGGGCTGGTTGCCCTGGAGGTACAGTGAATTTTTAAGACTTTATTGAGTTGATTGTGTATCACTCGTAGTGTGATTAATTAAGAAGCAATAGCCGAAGGTAAAGAGGAAAAAGATCAAAGGTGAGAAACTTGAAAGATGGGGGGGGTTGAGATACCCTTAAAGCGATCTTTTATCAATGCTAATCACCGGGCCTATCATACGCGTCTATCAGGCATGATTGGCTTTCGTAGGCCGATCCAATGCGGCCTATATCGGCCTAGGCTATTTTCCGGTATAGCCTTCCTTGGCTTGGTACTACTAGCACGGCAGTTCAACCAATACTTTATAAGGTACTTCCATTTTCATCGCGTATTCGGAATCAGGTAATATTAAAGATTTATGTCTTAATACCAAACATGGCTAGTAGTAATTTCTACTCCTTACATCATTTATTCTCATACCAGGCCAAGCTTGTTCTCTTTTACCTCAAAATTGGTTTCCCATTTTGGAAGAGCCATCACGAACCCATAGAAAGTATAGTGTTCATGCTCCTTGAAAGATTGCAGTGGAGGGCGCCAGTAGCTGGTGAAGCACATGTATGAGAATGGACCACTGGAATGGACTAACACTTTAGAATTTATTGCACCGTGCTTGAAAAGCGGAATCAAGGCCCTCAACGGTGAATCAACACCTTCCCTCATTCTACAGTCACAGTTGCCATCACTACTTTCATAATGATCATTATTTTCACTTGCCATCGGCTACATTATCCTCTTTGTGTTAAACACACCAAATCTTCGATATTTCAAATAATTCTGACACACCTTCCGGTACTTTTATAGCAACCGTATTCCGAATACACGATGAGAATAGAAGTACAGCTGCACTCCCTAGAAACCGATCATTGATAGTCTATCATATCTTGTTCCCCTGAGTTACCAATCACTCGGGAAACATCTCTCGGGAGCGATATGGAAAACCCGGTACTGGCTTGTGGATACTGGAACAGTAATATGATAACCGGGGATCGCAAGCCAACCCACTATATCAACAAAACTGGCAGAAAACCTCCCTCATGTACCGTATCCCAAACAAATCACAACATTACCCCCACATTCAACCTGCGCAGTGCGCCACCATAATGCCATAACAAAGCCCCAGGCACACAGAAAATTCCCTCAGAGGAAGCCAGAATCGCCATTACCCTACACATTTATATGAAATCCCTCTTCTGTTCCCCATCTCCCTGCCTCTTGAGTGGTTAGGCGATATATGTGGAGAGAGGTTTGAGGTATGATACGTTGTGACATTTTATTACGGAAGCATGGGTCCGGCATATAGGAGGCCGGGGTGATTTTATGTACGATAGTACTGAAACGAAGAAATACCGGCTAGTTTGTCTACTTTCGGAAGCACAAGAGGTACGAGCTAAAGGCCGTCGCTGTGGAGAAATCCCACCTAGAAAAAAACCCCACCCAAGTCACGATCAATTCAACTCTCCTAAGCTAATCGGCAAACCTCTCACCCAAGAAGAACCCACAGAAAGAAGAAAAAAATCTAACCGAAAAGAAAGCCCAGCCTGTCCGGTTTATCCGACTATTTAGGCACAGGTAATCGTCCTCTTAAGCCTCCTTCTTGTTGCGCACTCTGCCAAAGTTTTTTCCTTTGCCCGATGTCTAGAAGAGACCCAATGCTGTTGTCATCGCCGTCGTTAAAGAAAAGAAAGATCATCCTCCCACAGAGCCTTTGCCCTCCCCCTGCCAGCCAAGACTAAGCAACAACCACCCCTGCAGTAAACGTGACACACCCCCACCGACTATTCAACACAAGCCCGGCGTACTTCCCTTCCCAAGCAAAGCTATGATGAACTACTAGTACTATCCATGCTCTGTAAGTCGTCCGCAGACTAGCTAAAATATGCAAACTGAGTAAAGCGAAATTTCTCACCCACAGTACGAACATAGTTCTGGCGCTTGTTCCACGCTTAATCGGCAGGACCGGGAACATCTACTGTAACAACTGGGGTACGATACTTGAGAATACCTCTAGGAAATTAGAGTTGCCTCTCTTAGCAAGGTCTGTTGTATTTTTTCCCCTCGCTTGTCGCATCTAAAAGGCCGAAAGAGGATCTTTTCACTGTATCATACGGTAGTTACTCCCATCAATGTAGAGGGGGAAACCCTGGACGCCCTAGCGTGGTTCACAGTTTTTAGGGTGTCATAACGGCTTTGCTTGAGAGGAGTGCGATCATTTGCAAGGTTAGGGATATTGACACATGCCCCCATCTCGAGACTTGCAGGGCTACTCATGATCACACGATGCGCGAGCTCTTGTAGCCAGGTTGCAGATATCGGAGCACGGAGGAAAGCAAGTTGTTAGCTTTATCTGATGGATGGGGTTGGCGGGGTTTGCGAGCATGCACTACCAGTAGCGCAGACATGGCCGTCAAATTTTATGGATGAGACTCTCCTTTGTGTTAGGCGACCAATAGGCCACTAGCTTGTCCAAAATTTATAACACTATCCCTCGTTCTCCGTACTTGTAATTAAGGTGGTTCCTACCAAGAGAGAACAGTCCGCGGCACTGGTGATGGGCTGATGAAAACTCTCTCTCGGAGTGCTAATTCTATTGACTGTCACCAACCTTCCTGATACTAGAAACTTTGATGCAGAATGGACTGATGGTTGGGTGCCACAACTCCTGTCGCCAAGATGGTTGTCTTAAGAATGATTGGTTAGCGACAGCAGGATGGCAAGGCTGGAGACTCAGCCGTCAGCTACCTGCACGTGTATTTACTGCGACCCCACTTTCTCTGATCTTCGGCTTCGACACATTCTATCGCTTTCGCAACCTTAAAAACACTCACACCACGAAGCAATATGGGCCCTTCAACACATCCAGGACCGAACACTACCAGCACAGGCAATATAAACAGTTTTAACCAAACAAATATTCACAACATCACCACTACCAATATAACATGCGTGAACGAAAGGGCTAAGCTCTTGAATTGGCTATCGCCCTTGCAGCCTCGCGTACGCCACAACGATGTGAGGGGTCGAAGAGAGCCTGGCTTAGGGGAATGGTTTTTGCAAGCCGATGAGTTTCTTAGATGGCGTGACGGCATGCGTGAATCAGACAAGGCTACTCTGTTCGGTTCCGGCAATCCTGGGGTTGGAAAGACTTTTCTCAGGTAAGAAGAATAATTCCTCCTAAGGGGTAGCTATAGCTAACTAGGCAAAACACTAGCTCTCTAGTAATTGATAGGTTGCTTGATCATTTTGCGGGAGAGGACGTCGCGGTCGTTTGCCTCTATTGTGATTTCCAAGACCAAGAGAAGCAAACAACTGCAAACATGATAGGCGCCCTCACCAAGCAACTTGTGAATGCGTTAAAAATTGTTCCTCCTGAGATCGAGAGAGCATTCGAGAGAGCAGAACGCGAGGTTGGGGGCCGAGGGCTCCAAGTTTCAGAGACAATCAAGCTCTTGCAGGCTGCCATTGCTCCGGTGAAGCGGACCTTCATCTGTATTGATGCCCTTGATGAATGTTCGGATAAGCATCTATCCCAACTTCTGACCTCATTGAATACCGTTTCTCAAGCGTCTCCAGACATCCGGTTGTTTATTACTGGGAGGCCCCATATCCGAAGTGCGGTGGAGAGATATCTTTCGGCGGGTGCGCAAGTTATCCCGATTGGCCCAAGTAGTGAAGATATAAAGGAATATCTGGAGATTGAATTGGGGCGCGACTTGGATTCTGAAGCGATGAGCCCAGCACTCAGGGCCGATATTCTGAAACGCATTCCAGAAAAGATCCCCGACACGTATGTGATATCCACCCCTACACCAAAAGCCCAGAGGGATCACTAACTATGATGCCTAGATTTCTACTTATTTCCTTGAGCATAGCCGCGATATTAGGGGAGGCAACAATCCACAAGAGGCGGGAAAGACTAGGTAAAATGACGAGTGGGCTCGGTTTGGACGGCGCCTATGATGCTACATTGAGCAGAATAAAGGGTCAGAGTAAAGGCAAATCAGCACTCGGCGTGGCTGCATTGATGTGGATTTCTCAGTCGGAGCATCCAATGCACGTTGGGGAGCTATGTGAGGCGCTAGGGGTCGAAATTGGGTCTCGGGATATCAACCATGATAATATCCCTTCTGAAAAAACCTTATTAGCCTCCTGCTTAGGGCTTGTCACGGTGGATGAGAGCTCAACTGTCCGCTTGGTGCACTTTACCCTTCAAGAATATTTCAACAACCATTCCAGACATTTCGAGAACCCCCGGTCGACGATGGCGGGGGTTTTCTTAACGTATCTTAACTTTGATTCTGTTAATGAGCTGTCGCACAATCTTGACAGAGCCCCGGCAGAGACACGTCTCCTGCAATATGCCTCTAGTTACTGGGGAATGTATGCCAGAAATGGGCTTACAAAAGGCGTGAAATCACTCGCACTTCAGCTTCTTGGTAGATTCGGCAAACATATATCAGCGAAGCTTCTTTTAGAGGGGGGCCTTGGTCAGTGGTTGGGGGAGTGGCGGTATAGCGAGGGGTTCACTGGTCTTCACTGTGCAGCCTACCTTGGGCTTGATGAGATTGCAATTTCTTTGCTGGAAGAGGAAGAAGGCTGTGTTGCAGATATGGCTGATGGCCGGGGCGTTACTCCATTAGCGTGGGCTGCCTTGGGTGGGCATCAGGGGATTGTGAAGCTTCTCCTTGATCGGAAAGAGGTCAACCCCGACTCGAGAAACAAGTATGGCCAAACGCCACTCTGGTATGCTACCTGGGGTGGGCATGAGGGGATTGTGAAGCTGCTCCTTGACCGGAAAGAGGTCAACCCCGACTCGAGAGACGACTATGGCCGAACGCCACTCTGTTGTGCTGCCTCGTGGGGGCATGAGGGGATTGTGAAGCTGCTCCTTGACCGGAAAGAGGTCAACCCCGACTCGAGAGGCGGTTATGACCAAACGCCACTCTGTTGTGCTGCCTCGGGTGGGCATGAGGGGATTGTGAAGCTGCTTCTCAACCAGAAAGAGGTCAACCCCGACTGGAGAGACAATGGTGGCCAAACGCCACTCTCTCATGCTGCCTCGGGTGGGCATGAGGGGGTTGTGAAGCTACTCCTTGACCGGAAAGAGGTTAACCCCGACTCGGGAGACAGGGATAGCCAAACGCCACTCTGTCATGCTGCCTGGGGTGGGCATGAGGGGATTGTGAAGCTGCTCCTTGACCGGAAAGAGGTCAACCCCCACTCGAGAGACAAGTATGGCCAAACGCCACTCTGTCGTGCTGCCTTGGGTGGGCATGAGGGGGTTGTGAAGCTGCTCCTTGATCGGAAAGAGGTCAACCCCGACTCGAGAGACAATCGTGGCCAAACGCCACTCTGTCATGCTGCCTGGCGTGGGCATGAGGGGGTTGTGAAGCTGCTCCTTGACCGGAAAGAGGTCAACCCCGACTCGAGAGACGATAGTGGCCAAATACCACTCTGGTATGCCGCCTCGGGCGGGCATGAGGGGATTGTGAACCTGCTCCAGCGTCACGCAAATACTGAGTCCGGTACTGGGGCGAATGATGCCCCAGTGTCTCCTTCCCACCTTTTACAAAATAGTTATGAGGGGCTCCCGGTCTTGCAGCTATCCTCAAAGCCCCCCCGAGATACCCCAGACCTGCTCACTCAAAATACCCACCCAGCACTCTCGTCAGCCGTTTCTCCTCCTGACACCCCCGATATCGGTTCGGAAACCTGCTTGCAGGCCCCTCCACTTGACTCTCCTCTCTTAGCTCTATTAAACCCTCTCCCCCTGACTGTTATCGCTGCCGCCGTTGCCGCCATCCTAGCTACTATAATTAGGATATGGCTGCAGTACCTCGAGGATTCTTGTTGAAAATCCGCCCCTGTCATAACAATAATCTCAGCCTATTTCAACGCGGTTGTATGATTAGCGAAACATCTGAAAAATGGCTAGGTATGCCAATGGATCGATGTGAGTGGTTTTGTACCTAAGAATTTAGCTATTATGCCGTTCGAATTTTGTATGAAGATGAAGGATCCACGTATGCCCCGGGGCGATAAAGATAGACTTTGTGTTACACTATATATCTATTAGAAATTTATGTTCAATTACCGAAGGCCTTCTGTACAACACTGCTCTACTCACCACGCCTCCTTCCAAAATACAACCTCTGGCCACTAGACGCTGCCTCACACTACTAGCAGACTCAATGGCCCACATGAGTAGTCCAGCGAAAAGCCGGCAAGTACTAGTACTATGGGGCTGGAAAAATGGCCAAGCCGTCCACTAAATTGTTCCTTGCATTCCACTTTCATTGGTGAGCCGGTGGGTTACAGAGCTAGTTAATTATATATGGGAGCGGTGGGTTCGTTGCCGTAGCGGAGCATGGATTACTAAGACCTAGCTGGGATCGTGAGTTCATAAGGGGGTGGAGGAGGCAACGGAGACAGAGACTTTTCATGTGCATAGACGACTCTGCTGTTTCTGTATTTTATCCATAATTTTCGACTCCATCTCACAATTCCTTTTTCATCACCGACGATTTCTTTAACGCTACCCTTTGTGCGAGCGGCGATTGCCCACTTTTGGTATCGGTTTTGGTTTTCCTCCCCGTCTATCATTTCCCCCTTTCCCCCCGGTTGCCCTCCTTCGTCTAGGATCTCTCCCCGGAAAAGACTACTTCCCCGGACGGAAATCATCGTTTCAGCAGCCCAACACGCCTACCAGAAAGTATAGCTTTACTGAGCCTATTTTGGTAATATTGGCTAACTTGATATTACAGGCCGGCATCCCGTGGGAGCTGGTTATGTTCCAGTTAGAGGATAAATTCATGAAACAACTTGAGTAGGTATTCAAATCAGTGTTAGTAGGTTGTTAGTATTGACAATTTGCTAGAAAAAATTAGGAGGATAGAAGAGGATATAGGTAAAATACAGTGAGACATCGGGACCCTCGGATAGCAAATTAGGATCTTGTTGGCGGCAGTCATAGGAGAGAAGAGGGGGCAGTGAGTGGGTCAGAAAAAGCTTCTTAATTACCTAGGCTCTAACAAGGCTTTATAGCTTCCGGCATTCTTTATTTGGCAGAAACTGTCAAAGAAGGTGAAGGCCGAAGGGCCATCCCTAGAGAAGTAGCTTAGAGAACGGAGGGAAGTACTGAGGGATGCAGAGCTGGAGTGGATGGTAAGGCAAGGCTTCACTGAGCGCGGAGGGGGATGAGTGTGGTCCTCGGAAAGGCGGCGGGAAACTAATCATCTCTCCTTCTTATCCTTTTCCGCCCCTGCGTTTTTTATTATTGAATATTAATAGGATATCCCCACCGCTATGGGGGGGAATACGATTAAAAATCAATTTCTCTGCATCAACTACTAGAGCACCGTAAAATCTCTTAAGAACCACCATCTCTGACCGTCCTTTAATCCGAATTATGAGTCTAAGACTCCTGCGAAGCATTAGCGCTTCCCCGAATTTCGTGATTTTTTTATTCTTTTATTTTTATTTTTTTCAAAAAATTAGTGTTTTGACGGAACAAGAATCCAAAGAGAGGGAACAACGGGGATGGATTGATTTTATTGGTAGGAATTAAACCGTTCCATCCCCCCCTCCCCCCTTACCTTATCTCCGCTTTGAGTACAGTACCGTATGCTCAGACTGTTGGCCACCACTTGCCAAGGCAAAAAAAAAAGTCAAAAGATTGGTAAAGAGATCCCACAACCACAGAGGCCTCATCACAGGATGTCACTCGTGTAGTTTTCACCAGGAGAGCGGCATGGCAAAGTAATTTCTTCCGTCACGCGCTCATGGCACGAAAGCGGAATACTATGATACTCCCGAGAATTGGTTTGTTGGTTGGTTAGCTGGGAAGATTTCGAGTTGTTGAGTCGCTGTGGGGTATAACACAGTATAGTGAAGTATTATCATAATATTACATTGGTTTTCTTCCGCGAGCCCCTCCGTTGCCAACGAGATATTGGGCAGTTTCATGTGCTTTTGGCGTCGATTTTTGCTTCGTACTATAGTGGAGCATCTTACGGTATAGCATGGTTGTGAGATCATTGAACCTTATAGGTGGTTCCGCCATTTTTATGTTTTCCAAGTGATATCAACGGTCATCTCAACCAGGATGGTATGATACGCGTATTGAGGGGGTGAGGGGCGGGAGTGTGATAGATAACTCGTGCTCGATCGCTACATTTGAGCTATCTGGCCATTTTTACTTCCGGTGCTCGGAGTTAGAAATGGGGGATAGCTCATCGAGTTACATAGTGGCAGGAACCTTCATAACGGCTATGATGCATGATTCTTATGAGGTCACTATTTCTCTTTTATTCACCCGCTCATCTTCTGTCCCTGAGCGAAAACCTAAGGATGTGCTTTGTGCGAATTGCACAATGTGATTTTGACAAGTATTGTACAGTATTGTGGCATTCTTCAGAGTCATTTCCTATTGACCTTCCATTCTGATTTGCTCTTGTTGCGAGATACGGTATCGTGCGCATGGGATACGTGTATGGAATTTAATATAGGGCTAGATGATGGTATGATATAATAATCCCAGTAGCAGAACGTTGTATTGGGGGCGGGGCTGAGCGCAGGCAAAGGGAAGCGCACATGGTATTGAGAAACACTGGAATGTGGACAATCGAACGTTCTAGGACATGAATGGGTGTATAGGGCATATGTGGAGACATAGGGCTACACATGTACTGGCAGAGCTTTCACTATCATACCTAAGGTGAGCTGTAGCTAGTAATCTCCATAGAGAACACTCCGCAACATCTCCCATGAACACATGAGCACAGGATTATACCATCTTGATCACTAGGAAGCAACGGTTTAGGATGTTTGACTCAATGATGTAGTGCCTGGTGGTGTGGACCTAGCTTGAGGGGTTAAGTGCTTGTTTCATGAAACACTATATTTTTCGTATGCTGGTAATTTTACAAAAGCGGGCAAGGGGTGGGTATTATCAAGCCTAGGAGCGACCCGCACAGTCTTTGAACGTTGTTATTAGGCGCATATAATCCAATGCCCAACCAACTATCATTTGTTTTCATCAAACATATCCTGTGAATCATGCCAAAGCACTCGCCTAGCGATATTCCATTAGTCAGCTGAGACTACTATGCACCGCGCGGGCAAACAGGTGTGCTGTGCAGGGAGGGAAAGGCAGCCCACGAGAGCCACGGAATCAAATTGAAATTGGAAAAATTACAATGTCCGGATAATTTTAGTTGTGTCCTTTTTCTCTTCTCACCTACCCCAAGATATCTCACCAACTGAGGTATTTGAGGTAAAGCGCAAGGAAACAGGGCTGAATGTGTTGATACTATAGCCAGATCTTGCAATACCATACAAGCTTGAGGAAGCACAGTAATAATAATAGCGCAGTCCCCCCAAGGCATCCTTCCACACAGATAGGAATAGTACAGAAGAAATGCAATATCAGGTCCGATTCCTATTACAAGTTCTGCTCGATAATCTAGAACAAAGGCTGGGGTGGGCGCTACCGGTGTTCCCAATAAGCAAGGTATTCCAGGCCCCTGTGAAGCCGGACCGGGCCTGTCAAAATTATCTGGGACCTAGCCTGGTCTGAGCCTGCAAGCCTTGTTAATCCCGAGCCTAGCCTGGCGTGGCCCTCCTATAGGCCATATGGGCTTTTTTTCGGCTGCCTGATAAGTCGGCTTATATGGCCCCTGTCAACCCACTTATAGAGAGCAGCCACGCCATGGCAACAGCAAATACTCACGGTAAATGTTTCCCAATTATATACCCAATAGGATTAAAAATAAAGGAACAATTTCGCTTTACCAGCAAAAAAATCCTAAAAGATACCAGAGATAGGGAATTAATTAATTGTAGAAAAAGAGCTGCTGTTGTAGTAGGCCAACTATGTGCAATAGGGTGGTGATTGCATATAGGGTATCAATATAGGGAGGATTAACTGTAAATAGTTTACAAAATAGCACTGAAAATACAACGGTTTCGCTCTGTTAGCTTGGGGATTTAAAGTAATTCCTGCTGAAGAGGCAAAATAGGAGGGAATGGTGGTAGGATAGGACTGTGCTGGTGGCCCTGGAGATGACTGACTTCTTAAGACTTTATTGAGTTGGTTGTGTATTATCATACTACTTATGTGATTAATTAAGAAGCAATAGCCGGAGGTAAAGAGGAAAAAAGGTGAGAAACTTGAAAGAGGGGGGGGTGGAATACCCTTAAAGCGATCTGCTCTTAATGCTAATCACCGGGACTATATGGTAGGAACACCTATCAAGACCTATCAAGTCTGACAGGCCCTTGTAGGCCGATTGAATTCGGCTTATATCGCCCTAGGCAATTTTCCGGAATAGCCTGCCTTGGCCTTTCCCATCGAGGCGCGAACACTGAGTGCTACTAGCACAGCGGATTAATCAATACAGTCGGACCTCGCTACCCCGGATAGCCAAAATCAAAAAAATAATAATCAAGGAATCTGTCTGGGACAGCGAAATATCCGGGACAGAGAGTCAGGTTTTGATGCAAATAAATTTAGAATTCAGGGAATTTCATCCGGGGCAGCGAGGTCCCACTGTACCTCACAAGTTGCAACCGCACCCCCTCCGCACTTTTACACAATTCCAGGAATCACAAGCCAACTTATGATGCAGTGGGGGCAGTCGTGGGCCGGCACCGAATCGGAGGCCAAATAATCCGCATTCGTAGAATTTCTATCATACCAAAATCTACACACAAAAATCAGACATTCAAGGGCTTTCCTGGATGGTTAAATATTTTTAGCACTCGCCAGAGACGGATCATTGATGGTCCATCATGTCAAAGAAGAAAATGAGGGTCGCACGGAATGAGCCGATATACTGAAAGAATTCACTTGGAAATTTTGACACTTTTTGAGGAAGGGTACGGAAAGTATGTTTTTACCGCCCATACTTCGTTCATTCGCCCTCTCTCGGTCACTTCTTCATCTAACTAAAAAATCAAACTCACGGTAGATACAGGTGTATAAGTAAAAAACAAACACCATATCCTGATCCTTCTCGGATCACCGCATCCATCTCTGTGCTTCCCGCATGCCCTTGTTTCCCAGCACGCTTCTGGGGTAACCAAGAAAAGACAGCGGGAGAAATCTATTGTTGAACATTCTCTTGTATGCATTCCGTCCGTTCCGTCTGCATGTCTCCTGAACTCTCCTTTCCACTCCCGTAACAAAGCCAAGCACTCCGTCCAACACATCATACCTTGTTCTTCCGGGTCACTAATCGCTCCGGAACGATACGAAAAACCCGGTACTAGCATTTGAATACTAGAACCGTAATGTGAGAACGGGGGATCACAAGCCAACTCACTATCACCAAAACCAGCAGAAACCTTCATAATATACCCCAAACACGTCACAACATTATCCCTCACCTCCACCCCGCGCGGTACCCCACTGGCATTCCATGATACAGTGCCCAGTACAGTACACTCCAACTTCCCCCAGATGAAGTGAGAATCACCATTACCCCCACACGTTTATATGAAATCCCTCTTCTTCTATTCCCCATCTCCCTACCTCTTCAGGCGTCAGGCTATAAATGTGGGGGGAGCTTTGAGGTATGTTGTGATATTGTATTACGGAAGTTCCGGTCTGGTATATGGGAGGCCAAGGTGATTTTATGCAGTACCAACTTAGTTCTAGCACTTTTTCCACGCTTAATTAGCAAGGCTGGGAACATCTACAGTAAGAACTGGAGTAATTGAGAATCCCTCTAGGACTTTGGAGTTGCTTCAGGCAGGGTCGGGTGACAAAAAACTCGAGCCGACGGGCCATTTTACACAATAGCCGAGCACTCTCTATTAAAGCTAACCATTTAATCACCCCCAACGAATCTGGGGGTTCCACTGGAGGCCAAATCAAACTGGGGAACAGGTAGAAAGTAGTTTTCAAGAAAGAATATTGGCCAGAGAGTTTACGGAATTGAGAAACCAGAGAGAACCTGTTGTCCCTGGACAAAATTAACCGCTCGCTGAGCAACAGGAAAAACCTCGGCCGCGACAAGGGCACTCTCCCCACCAACCCCACAATCATGAAAACTAAAAAAAAAAATTAAAACGAGAAATGTAAATACAGAGTAGAATAACTTACATGGTGGAAATAGATCTAAGGAAATTTCTTCAGGTGGTGTTGGAAGTGCGCGGTAATCAGGAGGGTTGCGTTGCCCTCGATCCTTGGTGCGCGGTTAATTTTGTCCACGGAGCATGCTAGTATGATACTACCGGTAGCACAACAAAGATGGTTACTCGTGCGAAGGTGTTCGCAGGCTCACAACCTGGGGCACTTTAACAACTTTTCAGCTCAATGAAACTTTGTGGTTTGCCATAGTAAATTTGTTGCTCAGCCTCACTTTGTAGCTCAAAATCACCTTGTGACCCAAGCTGTCTACAGTAAAAGAACAGCAGAGTGTCAACTATATTCAACAGATAGAGTTCCCCCTGCATCCTGCCATGAATTAAACAAACCATACTTTTATTCAGCTTTACTTTGTGTATATTCCTATTGTTTTTCTATATGATTTGGTCAAGAATTATGTAAGTTATTCTAGTTGTGAGCCAACCAGACAACAAAGTAATGCTGAGCCACAAAGTGCTGTTGAGCCACAAATTTACTATGGTAAGCCACAAAGTTTCATTGAGCTGAAAAGTTGCATTAGAGGGTTTGCGCATGAGGACCTAGGTGGCGGTTAGCAGAAAATAGACCTAGGTGTGAGAATTAGTTTGCGCAACCAGCCTAGGCAGCTTGGCAGCCGGGTGACGGCAGAATGAGCACATCGCACAGAAGGTCGAAAAGGCTGTGGGAAGTGCGGCGTCAAGCAACATAACGATCAGTACAATCCGAGTTCTCTGCTCTTGAGGTGAGTTTATGAAACTGTCGATGTGTTGTTTGTTTCTGATATGCAGCCAGGAAACTTGATCGTGAAAGAGAAGAGGCCCCAGGAATATTTGCTTGGCCTGTAACTGGTTCAAGCCAGAACCAGCTACACCCCGGACCCGACAACGAACGGTGTGCGAGAAACACTATTTACGGAGGTACAGCTCCTAAGTTTTGTATGTTACATAGGGGGTCAGGACAGTAAACCTCGCCTGTGGAACATACAAAACCTAGGCGCTGTACCTCCGTATAATAGTTTGCATAGAAGAAGTATCAGGAGACTAACCGTGTGCTAGGTAGAATGCTGGCTGTGCATCTTCGACACAAGCGAAAGGTTAGACGGTTGGAAATGCTGGTGAAGCTTAGAGGTGCAGTGGCTCGAGATAATAGCCGAAAGCGGGGACCCTTAAGAGATCAGGGGCGGGTTGATTTAGACATGCTAAAGGAGGAGGAGTGGCAGAATTTATTTCGGTAGGTAATCAATATAACCAGTATGAATTAAAATTGGCTACTTATAAGTAAAGATTTACCAGAAGTGAGGTTGATGAGTTATTGGCTGCGTTACAGCTTCCAGCTATAATTCAGTGTGATAACCGGATCGTTGAAGAGTCACGAACAGGATTATGTATGTTGCTTGCCCGGCTAGCATATCCCAATCGCCTCAGCGACCTTGGAATGAAGTTTGGTTGGCCTGTTGAGGGTGTATCTCGAATCAGTACCACCGTTCAAGCATTGATCTATTCGAAGTGGAAGCACCTTTTAGAATGGGATACTATACGATTAACTCCTGAAAAGTTGTTGCAATATGCTCAGGCTGTTGAGAGGAAGGGAGCTCCGATTCAAACAGTATGGGGATTTATTGATGGGACGATTCGGGCAATTGCCCGCCCCTCCCGGCGACAGCAGACATGCTACAATGGCTGGAAGCGCAAGCCTTGCCTCAAGTACCATGCTATAGTTACACCGGACGGGTTGATAAGCCATCTTTTTGGCCCGGTTGATGGCCGAAGAAATGATTCTTTTTTATGGCATGAGTCTAACCTACCACAGATACTGAAGCAGCATGCGCATGCTCCTGATGGAACTCCTCTTCAAGTCTATGGGGACCCTGCTTACAGTATTGGCCGCTTTCTGATATCCCCATACCAGGGGGCTAGAATAGGTTATGACCAAAGACAATGGAACCGCAGAATGTCTAGGGTCCGAATAGTAGCTGAATGGGCTTTCAAGGAGATGGTGAATACATTTGGGTTTCTAGATTATGTCAAAAATCAGAAGCTTTTATTGCAACCTGTGGGAGTACAGTTTTGTGTTGTTGCGCTTTTACATAATGCTCATGGATGCCTTCATAGGCCTCAAGTTACGCAGTTCTTTAATTTGGTACAAGGGAATCGGGTGGGCTTGGAGCAGAATGAGTTGATTGAGGAGGAGCTTCTTGCACCACCATCTTTGCTTGAGTATTTTCATAACTAATTCAATATCTACACTATACATCAAGTGTGAAACTAATCTCGTTAAGCAGAACCTCAAAGACTATAGACTCCTTATCATAAATACCTTTAGCTAATACTATATCAACTTTGAGAGCTTAATATATAGCTGAATACTGCGTGTGCGAGCTGTCAAGGATGGCTGTGTGGGAATAACGAAGCTCCTGTTGAAATAGGAAGATGTCAACCCTGATAGCTCAAGTAAATACAGACAGATACTGTTCCTAGAAGGGGTATCCGCAATAGCTATGTGGGAATTATGAAAGTACTCGGGCTGTTGGAGCGAGAGATGGTGTTCGCAATGGCCCACTCTATCCGTCCTGTCATTTTCTCAACATGGCCAACAAGTAAGAGCCAAGCACCAGGATGAACCACATTCTGGTGTCACCCACCTTTTTCCCCTATTTGCACATATTTTCTGCTATTTTCCACTATCCCCTGCCCTTCCCCACCCTCCCCCGCAGTGTTCTCAGCTGTCCAGGGCCCCTGTAGGACCTGGTAGGTTGACTTGAAAGACCCCCGAACAAGATAGGACGGCAAAATGTAGTCCGTCCTAGTCCTTGAATTCCCAGGACGGCCGTTATTAGCAAGGACGAAGAGCCCGACGACCTGAGACATCTTCTTCCCAGGGATGGTGGGAAACTACATGGAACTGCCGGGGATAGTGGAAAATATTAGAAAACATCGGAAAACAGCAGAAGACGGCGGGGGACAATGGGGGACAATGGGGGACAACCGGGGATGGTGTGGGACGGTGGGGGACAACACAATGTCGTCCGTCCTCGTCCTGGCCCAAGACGGACGGACTGCCCCATTGCGAACACTGCTGCCCGTCATGCCCTGCCGTCCCCAGCAGTCCTACTTGTCCCAGGAAAGAAGTGCCTGCAAACTGGGTCAGTCTATTTTGTATGAGTGCTCCGACGTGCACAGATGTTTTGCCATATATATTTTTAATCTCTGTTTGTGGGTACTTGTTGCCTGGGACAAGTATGTTGCTAGTGAACCTGCTGTCCTTTGGTAGAAGTTGTCTTGGTTGAGAGGCTTGTGGTTCTTGCTAATAATAGCCATTCTGGGAAAGCGAGAAGGGGGGACGATAATTTGCCGCCCTGTCTTGTCTGTGGGGCTTTGCCCAAGGGGTTTACCACTCCCCCAGCTTGGCCCTATCGTAGCCCCGAAGGTCTAAGAACACTGCAAGCAAATGTCAACCCTAATAGCTCAAGTCAATATAGCCAGACACTACTCTGGTAGGCTGCAGAGCATAGTTGCATGGAAATCATGAAGCTACTGTTGGAAAGAGAAGATGTTAACCCTGATCGCTGCAGTAAATATGGTTGGACAGTGGTATTGAGGGCTGCTAAGTATGGCCGTGTAGGAAGGTTGAGGCTACAGCTGGTGGAGGAAGACACCAACACATGTATTCCATATACAAAGTATGACCGAACACTATTCTGATGGACCGTCTAGTACTAGTATTGACCACCAATTAGCCATAACACTTACTGATTAAGTAGAAGTAAATTTTAAATTTCATTATCCTTTCTCAAAGCCTCCAAGATCAATACTAACTCATCCTTGCGTGCCTCACGTTCCAAATATGCATCGTGTGATCGACGCTCACTCTGCTCACGCATCTCATCCGTAAGACCCAAGATTGCACCCATCAAATCCTCATGCTTTCCATCCTGCCTTCTTTCAATCTCTCTGAACTCCTCCTCATCCTTTTTCATTCCTTCTGTAAACTCAAGCAACACCTTATCAATACTCCTACACTCAGAATTCTTCTTCTGCTTTTTCATAGGCCTTGCTGCCCTTCCTCCCACTACCGACATATTACTTCCCTCACCTTCCTCCTCGCGTTGCCGAACTAACCCTCTCATAGCATCATCGCGTACTCTCTTGCCATCTAGTTCAAGCTGAGCAGCCTTCAGCTGAGCAAGCTTTCTCGTATGCAGATCGGTACTACTCTGGTCCCACCTCGTACCCAGTTCGACAAGATTTGCCTCAAACTCTCCGAATTCTTCATCTGTACCAGTCTTTCGCAAGGAGGCAAGTTCTGCTCGCTATTTCTTCCTATTAGTATTGGCTTACTAGTACCTTAGTTAGAATACATACTTGGGGGCAAATTAACAATCAGGCAAAAGTGACCAACAAAATCTTTGGTTGCAACACAGATATTTCAAGTCACTTTTGCCGGATCTTTGATTTGCGCCCGAGTATTTGACTTACCTTATAGATCTCGACTAACTTCTTCATCCTCTGACGGCACGACTCTCCACTGCGGACAATCCGCTGCGGCTGCAAGGTTTGTAGAGTGGCTGAAACCTCTCCCCATTTGCTAACCGTATTGCCCCGTCCACAGGTAATCGGGTCGGTTGCGAGTACTTGTCGTACAAGGGCACGATCCATCCACCCTGCCCACTTTGCCCCTCTTGCTCGGGTATGCGAGTTATTGAATTGCTCTTCAAAGCCGGTGTTAGAGGGTTCGGCGCTTCTTTCATCCTCCTCCCCCAAATATCTCCTATTCGAACCTGACACAGATATAGTATTTGGCAACATCGCAATATTTGCAGCGTATTGATGGTTGCTCTCTGGTTGCTCCGTTGTGATCAAATTTCTCCAGGCCTGGAAAACGCTATTTTACACTTCCCCCAGGTCTTGCCACCCACCTGGGTGTCCAAGACTTTTAGGTTAACCAAAAATAACCTGTTTTTTCACCATCTAGGTGTCCTTGCGCAAACCCTCTATTGAGCTGTAAGGCACTTTTTACAGTGCCGCCAGGTTGTGAGCCTGCGAACACCGGGGGTTGCGGCCACCGCCGCAACCTTGGCACGAGTATCATGTATCTTTCATAATAATATGGGAGTCTCATACAAAATCTCAGGTCATTTTCTGATCTTTCCACACCATCGCACGAGTTACTAATTTATAGGCTGGATATTTCCATGTTAAATTCAGAATGAAATAGTTCTCATGCTCCTTGCAACTTCTTGAAATTTCTTCCACAGGTAGTGTCAAGCTGTGGTTTTCCAAAAATGGCAGTTCTTAGTGTAAAAGAGCCAACGGCCCGAGTTTTTCGACACCCGACTTTAGAAAGGTCCACCGCATCCTTTCCTCTCGACCGTCCTAACTAAAGGCTGAAAGAAGATCTTTTCACTGTAGTTACCGTACTCCCCTCAGTCCAGAGGGGGAAACCCTGGACGTCCTAGCGCCGTTCTCAGTTTTTAGGTGTCGTAACAGCTTTATTTGAGGGGAAAGCGATCATTTTCAAGGAGGGTTCTTGAGGAATGCCCCCATCTCGGGACCTGCCGGGCTAACATGGGGGAGGGGTCAACGAACAGGGGGGCTCAACGAACAGCCCAAACAAAATCGCAGCTTACTAAGTCATTTTTAGTCGAGTGTTCGTTGAGCCCCCATGTTCGTTGACCCCTCCCCCATGTTACTCATGATTGCATGGTGCGCGAGCTCTTGCAGTTGGGTTGAATAGCACGGAGGAAAGCAAATTGGCTAGCTTTATTTGATGGACAGAAGACTCTGGCGATGGGATAAGTGGGGTTTGTGAGCAATGCACACTGCCGGTAGTGAATTAGGGGGGTTGCGTATGGGACCTAGGTGACGGTTAATGGGGAATGAACCTAGATGCAAGAATGAGTTTGCGCACTAGGTGCAGGGATGATTATCATAGCTTGATAGATAATGGCAGATTGAACAGGGTAATGTAGCAGTGCCCTCAAATTGGTTCCCTGCTAGATTAGGATTCCCAGCTACATGAGCTTGGTACTAACAATACTGGGTACCATGGAACAGATAATAATCCGCTATTGGATGCCCAATATTATCATCACTGGAATCTTTTAATAAATTGTGAAAAGGAAGGTGTGTTGCTGCTGACCTGTGGTTCTGAAGTGATCGGATTTCTTCAGGTCTGAAAAGCCCTATTTTACACTTCTTTCAGGTCTCGCTACCCACCTGGGTGTCCAAGACTTTTAGCTTAACCGGAAATAACCTGTTTTCCTGCCACCTAGGTCCCCTTGCGCAAGCTCTCTGGTCCGCGACACTGATGATGGGCCGATGAAAATTCTCTCTTGGAGGTTAATTCCATTGACTTCCACCAGTCCTTTTGAAACTAGAAACTTTTGGTGCGGAATAGACCGATGGTTGAGCCGCGACTCCTGTCGCCAAGATGGTTGCCTTTGGGATGATTGGCTGGTGGAGGCAGGATCGCAAGGCTGGACACTCAGTTATCTACGGGTAAATTTACTATGATACTACCGATACCCCGCTTTCCCTAAGCTTCAGCTTCAACACATTCTATCGCTTTCGCAACCTTAAAAACACTCACCCCACAAAGTAATATGGACCCTTCAACACACCCGGGACCGAACTCTACTGGCACAGGCCATATAAACAGTTTTAACCCGATAAATAGTCACAACACAACTACCAATATAACATATGTGAACGAAAGGGCCAAGCTCTTGAATTGGCTATCACCCTTACAACCTCGCGTACGTCACAACGATGTGAGGGGCCGACGAGAGCCTGGCTTAGGGGAATGGTTTTTGCAAGCCGATGAGTTTCTCAGGTGGCGTGACGGCATTGGTGGATTCGATAAGGCCACTCTGTTCGGCTCCGGCAATCCCGGGGTTGGAAAGACTTTTCTTAGGTATGATAGGAAGAATAATCCCTCCGAGGGGTAGTTATAGCTAACTAGGCAAAACACTAGCTCTCTAGTAATTGATAGGTTGCTTGATCATTTTGCGGGAGAGAACGTGGCGGTCGTTTGCCTCTATTGCGACTTCCAAGACCAAGAGAAGCAAACAGCTGCGAACATGATAGGCGCCCTCACCAAGCAACTTGTGAATGCGTTAAAAATTGTTCCTCCTGAGATCGAGAAAGCATTCGAGAGAGCAGAGCGCGAGGTTGGGGGCCGAGGGCTCCAAGTTGCAGAGACCGTTAAGCTCTTGCAGGCTGCCCTTGCTCCGGTGAATCGGACTTTCATCTGTATTGATGCCCTTGATGAATGTCCAGATAAGCATCTATCCCAACTTCTGACCTCATTGCATACCATTTCTCAAGCGTCGCCGGACATCCGGTTGTTTATTACTGGGAGGCCCCATATCCGAAGCGCGGTGGAGAGATATCTTCCGGCGGGTGCGCAAGTTATCCCGATCAGCCCAAGTAGTGAAGATACAAAGGAATATCTGGAGATTGAATTGGGGCGTGACTTGGATTCCGAAGCGATGAGCCCAGCACTCAGGGCCGATATTCTGAAACGCATTCCGGAAAAGATCCCAGACACGTATGTGATAGCTATCCCTGCACTAAAAGCCCAGAGAGATCACTAACTATGGTGCCTAGATTTCTACTCGTTTCCTTGAGCATAGCCGCGATATTAGGGGAGGCGACAATCCACCAGAGGCGAGAAAGACTAGATGAAGTGACGAGTGGGCTCGGTTTGGACAGCGCCTATGATGCTACATTGGGCAGAATAAAGAGTCAGGGTAAAGGGAAATCAGCACTCGGCATGGCTGCATTAATGTGGATTTCTCACTCGGAGCGTCCAATGAACATTGGGGAGCTATGCGAGGCGCTAGGGGTCAAAGTTGGGTCTCGGGATATGAACTACGATAATATCCCTTCGGAAAAAACCTTGTTAGCCTCCTGCTTAGGACTTGTCACGGTGGATGAGAGCTCGGCTGTCCGCTTGGTGCACTTTACCCTTCAAGAATATTTCAACAGCCATTCCGAACATTTCGAGAACCCCCGGTCGACGATGGCGGAGGTTTTCTTAACGTATCTTAACTTTGATTCCGTTAATGAGCTGTCGCACAGTCTTAACAGGGCCCCGACAGAGACACGTCTCCTGCAATATGCCTCTAGTTACTGGGGAATCTATGCGAGGAATGGGCTTACAGAATCTACTAAATTACTGTCGCTTCGGCTACTTGGTAAATTTGGCAAACATATATCAGCCAAGCTTCTTTTAATGGCGGGCCTTGGTGAGTTTTGGGGGAGCTGGAGGTATAGCGAGGGGTTCACTGGTCTTCACTGTGCAGCCTACCTAGGGTTTGATGAGATTGTGATTGCTTTGTTGGAAGAGGAAGAAGGCTGTGTTGCAGATATGGCTGATGGTCGGGGCCTTACTCCATTAGCGTGGGCTGTGGAGGGTGGACATGAGGGGATTGTGAAGCTGCTCCTTAACCGGAAAGAGGTCAACCCCGAATCGAGAGACGATGATGGCCAAACGCCACTCTGGTGGGCTGCCTCGGGTGGGCATGAGGGGGTTGTGAAACTGCTCCTTGATCGGAAAGAGGTCAACCCCGACTCGAGAGACAAGTATGACCAAACGCCACTCTGGAGTGCTGCCTCGGGTGGGCATGAGGGGATTGTGAAGTTGCTCCTTGACCGGAAAGAGGTTAACCCCGACTCGAGAGACGATAATGGCCGAACGCCACTCTGGCGTGCTGCCGCGCGTGGGCATGAGGGAACTGTGAAGCTGCTCCTTGACCGGAAAGAGGTCAACCCCGAATCGAGAGACGATGATGGCCAAACGCCACTCTGGTGGGCTGCCTCGGGTGGGCATGAGGGGGTTGTGAAACTGCTCCTTGATCGGAAAGAGGTCAACCCCGACTC
>Ga0307513_10002332_pt1 | contig 26426 bp, 22 predicted proteins | sample 15_EM_MG_FD_202174 | JGI IMG/M metagenome (GOLD analysis project Ga0307513, IMG submission 202174) | Populus trichocarpa ectomycorrhiza microbial communities from riparian zone in the Pacific Northwest, United States - 15_EM | ecosystem: Host-associated > Plants > Roots > Unclassified | place...
CTGTCGTTTCTTGGCAGCCCGTTGCTCCTTGCCATCATGTCGCGTCTTGCCGGCCCCTCGCTTCTTTCCACCTTTGGTAGGATTCAACTTGATGGTCTCCCGGCAGATCCCTCGCCGAGCAATTTCCCCCAACATCAACGTCTCCGCACGCTTCCTTCTCCGAGTTTTCTTGCGTGGCGAACTGATCACGAGTTCAGTACGGCCTACCCATTTCCCATGGTCCCCCACCACCTCGATCCACCGCCGTTGAATGCCTCCGGCGATCAAGCGTTCTGTAACGGCCTTGATTTGTTCTCCTTGTACCATGATTCGCTTCAACTCCGGGTTACGTGGATCAGGTTGTACAGCCGTAGAAGCTGCGCATGCCGTGTTCAGTCCCTTGGCAAGTCTGCCTGCGTCGAGGCGGAAGACCTCAAAACCGGATACGCAAGTGACCGTGTGATTACGTCGGCGGGTGATGTTGACCGAAATTGGGCTACCCTTCCTATGTGATTGTGAATGACCCGAGTGTCGGAGTCAAAAACGTAGCTCTTACCCAACGATAGACTGCCCGTCAATGGAAATCTTGTACCACAGTTCCGCGCTATCGACAATCCTGCTAATCACCTCGTCGGTGCGCATGAACTCTTTTCTCATGAGTTTCTCCCTGTCACTCTCCTTCCCGTCTAGCACCGTATCCAGAAGGAATTCGTCCCGGGCAACATTGACGGATTCTGGATCGTCCGGTTCGAACAGGTCGTTTGATGAAAGATACTGGCTGATTATGCTCTCGATCTCTTTCTCCGTCAAGAATTCTTCCGGGCTGGAGTGATTTACACGTTAGGGATTGGGAAGCTGAGTCGACCATGAGGGGGGGCCCACTTTTTGCCAGCACACTGGAAGAATGTAGCACTGATAGGGCCGGGTTTCCGCAGGAAGGTCACTTGTAGCTCATCGCACATCTCCTGAAACCCATCCATCCCCATACCCAAACCATACACATCTTCCTGTTTTCCCTTATGTGCCTCGGTATCGTTTATGGCCACGTGATGCCCGTGCGCCCGGACACTGGAGTGCGACCTATTCACACCTACATCAGAGCCTTCACTAAACCATCCTTTAACCACAGAAGTTGGTTCGTACCAGTGACAACCACCCCTTCCTTTGTTTTCTTGGTCTTAATCAACCCTTCCCTGGTGCTTGCTTTGAGGAATGCGGTCAAGGACTTGAATCCCGAGTGCTTGATATCCACCAGGGTGTCCGTGGGTTTTCTGAGTCGGGAAGAACAATATGATAGGATATACGTCTCGTAGAAAGTTGATGCAGTGATTGGGAAGGACTCGGGCGGCAGTTTCGACAGTGTAACGCAGATAGATTCGAGAAGGGCAGACCGTAGGGCGTTAGAGACCACTGCGACATTTCAATTGTGGCTTTCATTCATCCCTTTCGGAATGCGCACCTTTCCGTTCCATGGCCACCTCAGCTTTCTCTTCGGTCAGCTTCTCGTCACTATTATCCTTTCTATTTGGCCTCTCTCGAAGGGATCGGGGTCTAGGCGGCTCTGCTTTCCCACCGATCTCCCACAACTGGTCTTTCCACGCGTGGAGAAGTGTCAGGGCTCTTCCTCTTGTGCCCCCCTTTACTAAGTCGCTCGGGAAGTTCATGCGACCCACAGCTAAGGGTGGGCCAACACGAGGTGCTTCATAATCGTGATTGATGCAGACGAGCTGACCAATGGATAAGGAGGTAGAGGGTTGAAACCTAATCTCTGAGGTAGCGAGTTCAGGAACCACGGGCGGCGGAGAGTCATAGCCACCAGAGTTACTCACTTGCATCTAATAGAAATTTGCCGTGGAGCATAGCTGGCACCTTCACACCCGCTATGGACAGGGTCGGGAGCAGGTCGGGGTACTTCCACAAGGTGTACACTGGCGGAGTTTCAGGCGTGGAAAGGGATTGAGTCATGTTCGACTCACCGGTGGGTACGAAATCATCGGTGTTCTTCCCCAACGTAAACCAGAGCGGGACACTTTCCAATGTGAGGTAGGCCACCTACGAGGGTGGATACACTGTAGGCCCACAGATCCAACTAGTCAGATAGAAACATGGACTCACACCCGGGACATGTGAGTGGGTCTCGAATCTAGCAGAAAACAGCTCGTCTGGTACGAGAAGCTCTTCCATTTCCGCGCTGATAGAGAACTTTCTGTACACTTTCTCTTTGAACCTCCTAAGATCAGATGCTCGCAACCGAGCTGCACAGGCGAGGCTGAGGGGTCACCAGTCTGTTCAACAACATACGTTTTGTAAAACGCACCGAAACCTCTGACGTTGAAATCTATGAATGGGTCCTGGAACATGGAGATAGTCGAAACTGTGGCTGGCGTCAATTATCTGCAGGTCACACAACTTAAGTATAATTAGGTCGCGTGGTCATCACGTGCGGGGTGGTCCACTTGGGGCAAAGCAGACCGAGAAAAGTTCGCAACGAGGTGAATAGGTAGACAGGAATGGTGCGTATATTGGAGAAGGTGGCTCAGCGATGAACCATAGAAAGAAGTATCGCAGGGAAAACGGAGAATGAAGGAGGTGGGGGTAAAGAAGAAGGCGGTGATTTGTGAAATAATCACCAGGAATGGTGGCCAATCTACTCGGCTGCACCGCAACAGAAGCTACTCAGTTATGGCGACGGTCCCGGGGGAGGGTGAAGGGGCAGACTTGGGACAACCGCCTTTATCGTTGGCCTCAAACGAGACTTCAGTTTTCTACAAACTGGTGGTTGGCGGTCTCGCGTCGAGACGGAATGACATTGAACATCCCACCGTGCCGTGTTTGCAGAAATCGCATGACTCGCACGAATCCGAAGAATAATGGCGGTTATCCGAGCCCACTCGTCCAATACTTTGTCGTGTCCTTTGGTGATGGATGAGTCGAAGGCAACGAGACGAGAAAGAGGCGTGACTGAATGAGTTACGACAGACATGAAGGGAAAGTTATCTTGGAAAGTATGGGTGACGGAGCAGTGCTCCGTCTCGTCGGGACGATGGGAGTCTGAAGAGTGACATCGAGGTCCGTAAATAATTTGGGTGTGCGCGGTTTCCTCGGCGTTGGATGAGGTTAGGGCCCACAGTACGGAGGGCGAAGAGCAACGGTGAGAAAACCAATCCTGGAATTATCTTGAGGCACATTGGCAACCACACAAATGCGGGGGGATTTCATTGACAAATGACGAACCCTTGGAGTGTTTTGAGAGCGGTGAATCATCGGACAGCGATCATTCGATCTTGTCCTTGCACTATCCCTCGAGATCCAGATGCATGTCGGGCCAAGCGGGCTCTTTCCTTTCCTAGTAGATGGGTAGGATGTACTCGGCAAATTCTTTGGTTACGAATTCGCGTTCTTGTCGCGGAGCAAACAAGAACTTGGTTTCGATATCGAATCGGGGGTGATCGCGGGGTATGACGGAGAGTGGGGCGGGAGAGAGGGGGGACGAACAAATATACGTCTCTGGGGCTAACGTTCGAGACAGTGGAATGGGAGTTCAAGCCCCCGGCGATATGCCACGTTCACAGATCCCTTCCTGGCACAGTCCACAGTTGGATCGCACAAGACGCGCGCCAGCACTGGCCTCCAACATCGCCACCACCGCCATCATTATGGAACTTCGCCGCGAAGTGAGTGTGGGCGATCCGTGGAAATGCTGCGTGTTGAATGGGTGGAGGCGCAGGTATCATCGTCAAATGACGTGGCATTGGTGTTTTGAGAGGCTATGGATTGGGACACAAAGGGCGGCTGCGAGCGAGTTGGACACGGCGGCTGGCGGAATACGACGGCACGGATTGATAGGGAATCGTCCAAGACGGACTCATGTCCATCTTGCGAACGAGTAGCAAGAGCGAGTCCCCTGAAACCACCAGTGCTGATGGAGGAAATTTGGCGATTCGCGGTCCGGAGGCCTTGCCGCTCACGGCCACTAAAACTTGAATCAGAGATGCCCGTCCTGGTCAGCACACTCACCCTTGAGAGTCTATATCACTTCCCGGCCATCTGCATCGGTCCCCGGGAGAAAAAAAAGAAGATCAACGCAGTAGCTAGTACACATTTACCAGAAAGCGTTGAAAGAATTCCCGAGTGACAAAACCCAGGGGTGGGGGGAGGAAGGCCGAACGGGTTCAAGGGTCACGAGAATCCGAAGTCGGAATTTCGGGAAAAAAATGAACGTTGGCTGAAAGTACTCAACGGTGCCGTCGCAATGCCGCATAGACCAGACGGGTTTGTTGAGTTTTTGAGGTGCTGGACGTCGAGCAAGGCGAGCGCAAAAATATAAGGGTGATCGGAAAAAATAGTGGAAAAATCCGCCGCGCCAACTTGTCTGAACACCGCCATAACGTCCATTTGAATGAAGGTCCCTCTTGTACTTAGTGAGCGGCGGAAGCAGACGCAGTCATACAATGGCCATCGGCCTGCGATCGCGGTCGTGAGGATGAGGCCCGTTCGGATAACGGTGTACTCCAGACTCTGCGAATGCTTACTATGACCATGCACCTCGACACTCAGGTCGGATTTTGGGACTCCGAGTCCATCGGCAAATTAGTGAGTCTACACTCTTTGTCCAGTACCTCATCGGTACCGGACCCCAACACTACTTAATGGGCAGATGTCTTTCATACAGCCCTTCTGATGCACGCTGTGACACTGCGCACACCCATACAGAAATTTGCACGATCACACCAAAAACCTAGGTGAGCTATATGAAATCATCATCCAATTATCCTGGCTCGTATAGGATATCGGTGATTTGTACCAATAGTGTCCCCGTGACCATTTTCTGTGGGTATAAAAATCCGCGATCGCCCTGTGTTTGGGTTGAGGGACACTGTCACCATGAGCCTCCATACAAAATCTCTGTTACTTCTCGTTGTCGCTGTCGCGCAAACCTTTGGAGCGATCTACGATAAGGTCTCCCAGCTCCCAACGCATACCTACGATTATGTCATCGTCGGAGGCACGTTGACACTGTGCTATGAACTGAAGGGAGGAACTCAGTGACGATCATCCATAGGTGGTACCGCCGGCAATGTGCTTGCGAATCGTTTGACCGAAAACAGCAACGTCCAGGTTCTCGTCCTGGAGGCTGGAGGAAGGTGAGTTCCGACAGCCGTCCATTACGCCACCTACATCCATGCTCGCTGAACCGCAGCAACGAGGGTATTCTTGCATCCATCATCCCACTCCTGGGTGTTTTCACGTTACCGTCCAGCGTGAGCTCAATCAGTTACAACCGCGTTTCTTTTGTTTACTGGCGAAATAGCCATACGACTGGAATTACACTACAACCCCGCAACCTGGTTTCAACGGCCGTAGCACTCCTTATGCTCGTGGCAAGGTTCTGGGTGGGTCAAGCTCCATCAGTAAGTCATTCTCCCCGTATCGCGGTTACATCACGCTTACCTTCTGAACTCACCCAGACTCCATGGTATACACTACCGGTTCCAAAGACGACTGGGATTACATCAATAGAATCACTGGAGACCCCGCTTGGACCTGGGACGCAATGGCACCCTATCGTGATCTGAACCAAAGATACGTCTCGCCGAACGATCACCACGACGACGTCAGTCAGAAGCAGGCATTTTCTCTTCTCTATTCTCATCACTCTTTCAGACGAACCAGTACCTCCCGTCGGCACACAGTCGCAACGGGATGGTATCCATCAGTCTTCCCGGGTACACGTGGCCTACCGATTCAAGGATTGCTGCGGCCATCAACGAACCGCCCTTTACGTCTGAGATTCCCTTCCAACGAGACATGAATACCGGGAACACCGTACGCTTTATAACTGTCGTCGTACTGTCCAGGCCGTTTTCTTGATTGGCTCTCTCGTTTTGGGGGCAGATTGGATTTGGTTGGGTGCAGGCCACCGTCGGCAGCGGCCGGCGCAGTAGTTCTGCCACTTCCTACGTTGGACCGAATTACATCAATCGCCCGAACCTGCACATCCTGGTTCAAGTTCATGCCACGAGGCTTCTTGAGTCGTCCGGCCCCCATACCGCGACTCCTTGTTTCAATGTGGTTGAGTTTGGAACCGGACCCTCTAGTAAGTTGACAAGCCCACAATCGCACGTGTCCTCTCGCTTACAGGGTGCCAGGTCAAAGGTGGAAAGTGACCGCTCGTAAAGAAGTCATTCTAAGCGCAGGGGTACTCAATACTCCACAGCTTCTCATGCTCTCCGGAATTGGAGACCCGACTGAGCTTAGGAGTTTGGGTATCGCCGCTCGTGTCGACCTCCCCTCAGTCGGCAAGAACATGAGTGACCACGTATACCTCCTAAATGCGTGGCGGGTTGATATCAATGAGACCTTGGAAACCTACCTTGCTCCCGACGCTCTCCCTCAGAGTATTCGTGAATGGAATCAGACTCACCAGGGACCACTCTCATGGTCAGGTTTTAACCAGATGGCTTGGTTGAGGCTTCCCCGGAACGACACGATTATCCAGACTCATGGAGATCCTTCCCCTGGGCCAACTTCAGCCCATTACCAGTTCATCTGGGCGGACTTGTGGCCAGGCGCGGTCCCCAAACCAGAAGGAAGTTGGATGTCAATCGCTACAAATCTCATTTCCCCAACCTCCCGTACGTGTTTCCCCCAGTTTGTGCCCTTGTCCGATCCCTCATTGAGATTTGGATTGGATAGGTGGAACGGTAAAACTAGGGAGCTTGGATCCATTTAATCCTCCTATCATCGATCCTAACTATCTGGCCACCGACTTTGACATCAAGACTATTGTCGCCGCCCTCAAAACTGCTAAACGATTTGTCACCGCCCCAGTCTTGCAAGGGTTTGTTGGAGCTCCGTGGGAAAACTTGGCTTCCGCCAACACAGATGAGGAGATGGTTCAGTATGCTAGGAACTACGCTTCGGGGTACGTTGGGATTCTAGATTGTTTTCCTCTTGGTTCTCCTAACATTCGTGGTTGGATGTAGCGGGCTGCACGGCGTTGGAACCGCAGCGATGTCTCGGTGTGGGGATCCGTGGGGAGTGCTGGATCCTGACCTGAGGGTCAAAGGAACGAAAGGGCTTCGCGTCGTTGATGCGAGTGCCTTGCCCTACGTTCCCACCGGTCACAGTAAGTCCATCTCTAGTATACGGCGTAAATGCCGGTGCCTAAGTGTTGTTGATAGCACAAGGGCCGGTGTATCTCCTCGCCGAGGTTGCTGCCGCGAAGATAAAGGCAGGATGGTGATGGTTTATCGATGGTATCGTTGAAAATCGACTATCGCGTCTAGCATTTCAGCATCCAATCATATCTTTAGATTTGTTCTGACATACGGACACACTAAGCACATTTTCGTTCGCCGGCAATCCTTAGTCTTGTTCGTCACAGCGAGGAGCAAGTTGTCTCTTTCTCGTGTTTCGTGCTCGCACCTATTGTTCATACGTGTAGACGTATAGAAGCTCCAGTACCTCCGAACCGGGTGTAATACATCCTCGTATTTTTAACACCCCCCAATGATTGTTTGGGTTCTTGCCAATCCATCAGTCCAGTCATCAGTTTTACATTATATTTCGCTACTGCGCCGGTAGGGTCTTGTTTTTGAAAAGAAAATCACTTGGTGGTTCGATAACAGAGATATCTAGACCTGGGCTTTTGAGGGAGGGGAGGGACTGAGAGATGGTGTAACTTGGTTGAGCCACGACCTCGGTGGTGTCATTCACTTACGGTCGATTGGGGGCGTTGTATTCAACTTCCTACCACTCGGGCGATTGTCATTGATACATTGATACGTCACTGCCTGCCAGTGTTTCAACCATTGGCGTTGTAATTGTTGGGTAGCCTGCTGCAGTCGGGTTGGTTAACGATCACACAAGACACCGATAAAACGGTTGACTCACGAGGTCGTAGCTACAAGACTCCCCCAGCTATAGGCATCCAATAGTCGGTACTGAAAGTAGAAAAACCGCCCCCGCCGATGCCTGCCGAGACACGCAAGAGTGTGACCACTCTTTCGAGCAGAGAGAAGACTGAGACGACAGTCAGCTTTTGGTGGGTTCCGACAGGTGGTGTGTTTCCAGATTCTATATATTTTTTGTGGGCGAAACGTGATGAGGGAAGTCAAAGACTCTAGCGTCCGTATGTCCGGACGATACCATTGAACCTAGCGGATGGCGGTGACCTGCAATCCAGTACAAGTGATTGAGACAGTATGGGCAGGTGGGACGGTGAGAGTTTCACCCGAGATAGTGGGGTGGTTCAGGATTGCGTGGAGCGGGCTAACGATTGTCCGTTCAAGAATCGGGTTTGACTGGACAAGGATAACGAACGCTAAGTTGACCATAGAGAAGAAACTGGCATACGATGAAAGATCGGGTGTGCGGTGGGAGCGAGTCGTAAATGACGTATGAGATTTAGCGGAATATTCAGGTCCTCGTCGTATGCCACTTGAGGCAGTCCACATCGTACCCGGTCGCCTCCCTCTTGCAGACAGTGTAGAAGTTTAGGCGGGTACCTTAACCCCAAATAGGGGGTGGAAATATAGGCAGCCCATCTTATGTGTCGGTTCCATTGGCTAGTCACCCTGAACAACCCGAGCAGGGTAGCATACACACTGACATACCGCGTGGGATCGATCTGGAATAATAGAGGTTCCTTTTTGCCATCTTTTCCGGGCACCGCGAAGGGTCGCAAAGTAATGTCGACGTGAATTGCATCCATCCGTGGGAAGGGCGTTCAGGATATGAGGATGGAAAGGCGAAGGCCGCTTACATAAGCGCTGATGCGTGCACCCCGCGACGCCAATTCTCGGCAGACGCCCGTCTTCAACTTCTCCGTAAGACGCCATGTCTCCCCCAACCGCTACCAGCAGCGACGACGACCTGGGTCTGCGAGATTTGAAACAGGCGGCACACTCTACGTAAGTAGACACATCCAGTCTATGTCGTGATCTAACTTTGTCGGGGAACAGGCCGAGCGGTGAGATCAACGTCGATTCCATACGGGCTTTGGACGAAAAGATTAAGGAGCACGAGAGGGTCCTAATTGAGCTCAAACGTGCTCGGAACTCCCTGTTGAACGTCTCCAAGCTCCCGCCCGAGGTACTTGGCAGTATTCTTCGATGGAACGTTACCCCCAAAGACGACTTTGGCGGGTTGGAGGAGGGATCCCACAACTTCCTGCTCGTTTGCCATCACTGGTTCGAGGTCGCCTCTCACACTCCGGAGCTTTGGAGTTTTTGGGGCAACACCCTCGAAGATTGGTCACGATGGTGTCGCCATCCTGGATCTGCTCCGCTCGACCTGGTCCTGGATGTTGAAGGAGAGGATTGTTTTATCGACGATCCCCTGCCCAACACACTCCAGGATCGTGCCACCCAAGATACCATTCGACGCATTCATCTCCGTACCGAAGATTCGGGACTTCTAAACAACATCATTTCCCCGCTGACCCCCACCTGCAAGGGCGTTCAATCCAGCAGTGTGGTGTCATTCATTCTGTCTAATGAGGGCTACGTACCGGTGGACGTTTCCGACTTCTTTGCCCGCTACCGTTTCCCGAAATTGCAACGACTTCGCCTTCACAACTGTACGATCTCATCTTGGGACTACTTGATGTCACGAACCGCAGTCCTCACAACTCTGGATCTCGACTTCGCCACCCCTTTACCCGCCCCATCGACATCCCAGTTGCTTTCAATATTCTCCTCCAACCCCGCCCTTCAGGAAGTTGTACTTTGCAAGGGTGCGGTCCCTGGTGACGATGACAAGTCCTCCTTTCAAGTAAAACTCCATCACTTGAAGAGCCTCGAGTTGGAGGGAGACTTGCGACACGTCATCCGGCTTCTACAACGATTGGACCATCCCAGAAATATGGATCACCTACGTCTCGCTCTTTGTGACTGTGACATGACGGACATTTCACAAATAATCGGACCATACCTTCGAGACCACCTGCAACGCCGCGACAAATCTCAGAACGGGCTGCGTCTTTCCACCTCTGCCGAGAGCGGTCTTCTGTACCAGAAGGACCAGGTCACACTCCATACGGGCGATGCAGGTGGAATCAATTTCTCTGCCCCAGTGTCGGAACAAAAAGATATGTTTGTCGCGATTACCGTGGTGCTAAACGTAATGAACCGCAGGGACGTAGCAAAGAGAGCGCTCCTTGGACTTATCGAGCAAATTCCGCGGGAAGAGGTTGTCTACTTCCGCACATGCGATGACCCCGTCGTCATAGAGGACATATACACTCAATTTCCAAACCTGAAGGCATTCTCCTTTTATAGGACACATCTGTCCAAGGTGTTTCCGAACCTGATCTTGGTTGAGGATGAGAGGATCCCCCCCTCTCTGGAACACATCCGCTTGGAATGCGGTTTTATGGGTATAGGCGATTGGAGCCCCCTCATGACCTTTCTGGAGCGTTGCGCCCTCTCCGGAAACCGATTGGACACACTCATGATCGACGGTTCTGCTCACCTATGTCCAGAGGTGGAAAAGGGTATCAGAAGCATGGTTCGGGAGTTCATAGCGCCGAAGGTCGATCGCCCTTGCCCTTATGGTACATGTAAGTAGTAATCATAGCCACAACCAATACTTGGGTCTCTCTTCCGTGTGTAGGACACTTATCAACTGTCTCTCGCCTCGACTATCCCGTAATCGTATGCTGCTGATACGACTGTATCTTTGTGGATCTGTCTCTTGAACTCGTATTACGATGTGCGTGCTCGTGTTTACAATTCGACTCCCCCGAGCACGAAGCCGTCCCTACACGACTCACCACACCCTGGACTATGGGTGACCGGTGATTAATCGGTTAGTCATACCATGGACCGTCGTAGGAGTCCCCTCGAACGGGCTGCGGTGGTGAGTCGGGGTACAACTGCACGAACTCAGTACAAGACAGTCACGCGTGGGAACATATATACACGATGAGCCTCCCCAAGGCCGAACAGGTTGTATCGGTCGACGCTTTTCTTGATCACCTTTGCACCTCCTGGTTTTTTCCTCGCCTTCCGTTCTGCGGATCCCGGCATAGCCAGTGCTGTAAACCTTCGTCTCGTCCAAATTCTCTCAGATTAGCCTCTGTACCTCCAGCACGCCGGTACCAGCAACCCCCGCCGACCACTCGAGTTACCGCTACCTGCATGTCCGACGCGATTGACTCCCTCACTGTCAATCAGATGCGTACCCTACCATGAACGTGGCCACCACAAGGTCTTCCAACGCCTCTGGTCCCAGCCTCGCTTCTCACTCTTTGTGCTGTTTCTCCTACGCTGAGACGGCCCATGTCCTCCGTTGAAACCGTTCCGACGGTGTGGTTCGTTATGAATTCTTGTTCTGTTACTCCATAGGGGCCCGGGGAAGAAGATAACGGACAGGCGAAAGCCAACAGGGCCCCGGTATATCGCGACCGAGGAACTCGAAGTTGGAATCAATCGGCTTCAGTTGAAACCGTCTGATCCTCAAGATACGAGGGTGTAAAATCTCAGAGAAATTGGCGAAATATAAAAAGAGGCTGCCCCGCAATCCATGCGCGTGAGGGGTAACAGGGCCGACGATTCACGATCAGGCGGAGAAATCTGGAGCCCCACTGAGATGTGATGAAGGTCACAACTATTTGCGCTCCGATAGACTGTTTCCTACAGAATACAACCGCACTACCATATTCTAGGAGGCGAAATACACAGCTTGAAGGTTTCGGGTGAAAATGGACGATTTTTTCTTCATTTGCCAGCCTGCCGCTTCTTGCCACCCTGTCGCTTATTCCGAGTTTGTTGCTTCTCGTCAGTCTGTTGCTTATCGCTAGCGCGCTGCCCGCCATCGTTCTGCTGCTTACCCCCACCCTGTTGCCCATTACCAACTTGCGGCCTATTGCCGCTCTGCAAAACTTCGCCAGCTTCTTGCTTCTTGATAGCTTGGTGCTTCTTGCTGGCCTGTTGCTTCTTGCTAGCCTGAGATCTCTTCTTGTCAATCCATCGCTTCTTATCATCCTGTCGCTTCTTGCCATCCTGTCGCTCCTTGCCATCCTGTCGCCCCTTGCCATCCTGTCGCGTCTTGCCAGCCTCTCGCTTCTTGCCACCCTTGGAGGGATTCAACTTAATGGTCTCCTGGCAGATCCCTTGCCGAGCAATTTTCCCCAGTACCGACGTCTCCGTGCGCTCCCATCTCCGGATTTTCCCGGTGCGGCGATACCTAAATCGCAGGAACCGTCCCCGTCGCGAACTGTTCACGAATTTAGTGCGGCCTACTCGTTTCCCTATCACCTTGATCCACTGTCGTGGAATGCCTCCGGCGATCAAGCGTTCTTTGATAACCTTGGTGTGTTCCCCTTGCACCATGATCTGCTTCCACTTCGGGTTATGTGGATTAGGTTGCACAGTCGTAGAAGATGCGCATGTCGTGTTCAGTCCCTTGACAAGACTGTCTGCGTCGAGTTGGAAGTTCTCAAAACCGGATGCGCAAGTGACCGTGTGGTTACGACGGCGAGTGACGCTGACCGAAACCGGCCTCGGTGTAGCCTTCCTAGGTGATTGTGAGCGACATAGGTTTCGGAGTAGAAAATATAGTTCTGACCTAACGATGGGCTCCCTGTCATTGTGGATCCTGTACCATTCCTCCGTGCTTTCGACAATCCTGCTGATCACCTCGTCGGTGTCCATGAACTTTTGTTCCAGGAGCTCCTCCCTGTCACTCTCCTTCCCGCTTAGCACGGTATCCAGAAGGACTTCGTCTTGGACAACATTGACAAATTTTGGATCGTCCAGCTTGAACAGGTGTTTTGATGTAAGGTACCGGGTGATAATGTTCTTGATCTCTTTCTTTGTCAAGGGCTTCTTCGGGCTGGAGTGATTCACGCGTCAGCATTTGGAAAGCTGAGTCGACCATCTGGTGGGGCTCACTTTCTGCCGATGTGCTGGAAGAACGGGGCGCTGACAGGGACGGGTTTCTGCAGGAAGGTCACTTGTGGCTTATGGGATATCTCCTGAACCCCTTCCATCTCCCTACCCCAACCGTGCACACCTCCCTTGCGTGCCTCGGTATCCTTTATAGTCACGTGATGTACATGTGCTCGGACGCTGGGGTGGGACTCATTCACACCTATATCAGAGCCTTCACTAAACCATCCTTCGACCACAAGAAGCTGGTTCGTACCGGTGATGACCACCCCCTCCTTTGTTTTCTTGGTCCTAATCAGCCCTTCCTTGGTGCTTGCCTTGAGGAATGCGGTCAAAGACTTGAACCCCGAGTGCTTGACGTTCACCGGGGCGCCCACGGATTTTTTGAGTTGGGGAGAACGATATGGTAAGATATACCTCTCATAGAAAATTGACGGAGTGATTGGGAAGGACCCGGGGGGTAGTTTCGACAGTGTGACACAGATCGATTCGAGAAGGGCAGACCGTAGGGCGCTGGAGACCGCTGTGACATTTTAGTGGAAGCTTTCATTCATCTCTCGGAATGCACACCTTTTTGTGAACGGGTGTCTAGAGGCTGAAGGTCACCAATCCAATCAACAATATACGTTCTGTAAAACGCACCGAAACCCCCGACGCCGAAATCTGTGAATGGTTCCCGGAACATAGAGGTAGTCGAAACTGTGGCTGGCGTCAGTTATCTGAATTGATCGCACAACTTATAGGTCGCATGGTCATCACGTGCGGGATGTTCCACTCGAGATGGAGCAAAGGTTTCTGTTGTGAGACAAATTCATGACAAGACGAGTAGATGGAGGAGAATGGTATGTATATTGGTGGAGGTGGATCAGCAGTGAACCACGGAAAAAAGTATCACATGCAAAACGGAGAATGAAGGAAGGGGGGGCAGAGGAAAAGGCGGTGGCTTATGAAAGAATTGCCGGGAGGGATGGCCAGTCTACTCGGTTGAGGGGGTAGACTTGGAACAACCGCCTTCATCGTTGGCCACAAGCGAGACTTCGGTTTTCTACAAACCGGCGGCTGGCGATCTCGCGTCGAGACGGAATGACATTGAACATCCCACTTTTGTAGAAAGCGCATGACTCGCACGAATCCGAAGAGTAATGGCGGTTTTGCGAGCCCACTTGTCCGATATTTGTCTTGTCCTTTGGGTGACATCTCCGGCTTGGGCTTTTGGGGGGGAAGCTGAAAGATGGTGTAACTTGGTTGAGCCACGACCTCGGTGGTGTCATTCACTTACGGTCGACTGTAAGTGTTGTATTCAACTTCCTACTACTCGGGCGGCTATCATTGATACATTGACGCGTCACCGCCCGCCTCAACCGTTGACGTTGGGATTATTGGGTAGCCCGCTGCAGCCACTATCACCCCCGAGCAGAGTGCCAACGGTCTTCGTCGGGTTTGTTAACGATCACACGAGACACCGATAAAACGGTTGACTCACGAGGTCATAGCTACAAGCCTCTTCCAGCTATAGGCATCCAATAGTCGGTGCTGAAAGTAGAAAAACCGTTCCCACAGATGTCTGTCGAGACACGCAAGAGTGCGGTCGCTCTTTCGAGCAGAGAGGAGACTGAGACAACAGTCAGCTTTTGGAGGTTCCGACAGGTGGTGTGTTTCCAGGTTCTACATTTTTTTGGTGGGCGGAATGTGGTGAGGGAAGCCAAAGACTCCAGCGTCCGTATGTCCGGGCGATACCATTGAATGTAGCGGATGGCGGTGATCTGCAAACCAGTAGAAGTAATCGAGGCGGGATGGGCAGGTGGAACGGTGGGAGTTTCACCCGAGATAGTGGGGTGGTTCAGGGTAGGAAGGATTGTGTGGAGGGGGTACCAATTGTCCGTTCAAGTCAGGATCGGGTTTGACTGGACATGGGTGCTGAACGCTGAGGTGACCGTAGAGAAGAAACTGCCGTACGAGAAAAAGTCAGGTGGGTGATGGGAGCGAGTCGCAGGCGACGCACGAAAATCAGCGGAATATACAAGCCCTCGTTGTACTTCTTGAGGCGTTCCGCGTCATACACGGTTGCCTCCCTCTTGCAGACGGCGTAGAAGTCCAGGGGGGCATCACAGCCCAAAATTAGAGGCCGAAATGCGGGCAGCGCATCCTGTGTGTCGGTTCCGTTGGTTAGCCACTCAGGATAACCCAAGCAGGGTAGCATACATGCTGACATACCGCTTGGGATCGATCTGGGATGACAGAGGTTCCTTTTCGTCGCTTCGTCCAGGCCCCGCGAGGGGTCGCAGGGTAGTGTCGACGTGGATTGTGTCCATCTGTGGAGAGGGCGTTCAGGATATGAGGATGGAAAGGGTAAGGGCCGTTTAGGCGCTGATGCGCGCACCCGCCACGCCAGTTCTCGGCAGACGCCCTTCTTCAACTTCTCCGCAAGACGCCATGTTTCTCCCAGCCCTTACCAGCAGCGACGACCTGGGTCCGCAAGGTTTGAAGCAGGCGGCACACCCGATGTAAGCAGACGAATCCGGGCTATGTCATGACCTAACTTCATTCGAGAACAGGCTGAGCGGAGAGGCCAACGCCGATTCCATACGGGCTTTGGACGAAAAGATTAGGGAGCACGAGAGGGCCGTGATTGAGCTTAAACGTGCTCGGAACGCCCTGTTGAACGTTTCCAAGCTCCCGCCTGAAGTACTTGGCAATATTTTCCGCTGGAACGCAACGCTCGAAGGGAACTTTGGCGGGTTGGAGAAGGGATCCCACAACTTCCTGTTTGTTTGCCATCACTGGTTCATGGTAGCCTCTCATACTCCAGAGCTTTGGAGTTTCTGGGGCAACACCCTTGAAGATTGGGCGCGGTGGTGTCGCCGTTCTGGACCTGCTCCGCTCGACCTGGTCCTGGATGTTGATGAAGACGACGATTTTATCGACGGCCCCCTGTCCGACGTACTCCGGGATCGTGCCACCCGAGATACCATCCGACGCATTCATCTCAGTGCCCAAGATTCGGAGCTTCTAAACGACATCATTTCCCCGCTGACCCCCACCTGCGAGGGCGTTCAATCCAGCAGTGTGGTGTCACTCATTCTGTTGAATGAGGATGATGCACCGGTGGATATCTCCGACTTCTTCACTCGCTACCATTTCCCGAAATTACAACGACTCCGCCTTCACAACTGCAAGATCTCATCGTGGGACTGCTTGAAGTCACGAACCCCAGTCCTCGCAACTCTGGATCTCGACTTCACCACCCCCTCACCCGCCCCATCGACATCCCAGTTGCTCTCAATATTCTCCTCTAATCCCGCCCTTCAGGAAGTCAAACTTGGCAAGGGCGCGGTCCCTAGTGACGGTGGTGACAGGTCCTCCTTTCGGGTGCAACTCCATCACTTGAAGAAACTTAAGCTGGAGGGAGATTTGTCACATGTCATCCGGCTTCTGCAACGATTGGACTATCCCAGAAATATGAATCGTCTATATCTCACTCTTCACGACTGTGACGTGGCGGAAGTTTCACAAATCATCGGACCATACCTTCGAGACCACCTGCAACGCCGCGACAGATCTCAGAACGGACTGTGCCTTTTCATCTCTGCCGCGAGCGGTTGTCTGTACCATAGGGACCAAGTCACACTCCGTGCAGGCGATGCAGGTGGAACCAATTTCTCTGCCACAGCGTTGGAACGACAAGACGTGTTTGTCGCGATTACCGTGATGCTAAATGTAGTAGATCGCAGGGACATACTGAAGAGAGCAGGCCTTGGACTTATCGAGCAAATTCCGCGGGAAGAGGTCGTCTACTTCCGCACACACAATGACTCCGCCTTCATGGAGGACACATACACACGGTTTCCAAACTTGAGGGTGTTCTCCTCTTCTGGGATACCTCTATCCGAGGTGTTTCCGGACCCGAACTTGGTTGGGGGTGAGGAGATTTTTCCCTCCCTGGAACACATCCGCTTGGAACGCTGTTTTTGGGATGAAGGTGATTGGAGTCCCCTCGTGAGCTTTCTGGAGCGTCGCACCATCTCCGGAAACCGATTGGACACACTCGTGATCGATTGTTTCACTCATCTGTGTCCAGAGGTGGAGAAGGGTATCAGGAGTATGGTTCGGGAGTTGACAACATCGGGGCCCGATTTCCCGATCCGTTCACTTTGCCCTTATGGTACTTGTAAGTCGTAATTGTAGCCGCGGTCGATTCTCGGTTCTCTCCCCCCGCAAAGCGCAGTATGCAGAGTGGATACTTTATAGATATATCTCGCCTGGACTATCCCATAATCGTATTCTGCTGGTACGATCGTGTCTTTGTAGAACTATCTCTTGGGCTCATATAATAACACATGTATTCTCCAAATATGAAGATATTCCTACACGACCCACCGCATCTCGGGCTACGTGGTGGCCAGTCATATCACGGACCATCGTAGGAGCTCCCTTGAACGGGCTGTGATGGCGAGTCGGGGTACAACTGCACGAACTCATCACAAGACAGTGACGGCCTCGCGTGAGTGTGCGCAACGTTACTTATAAGTTAACTTGACCGGAACTTTCCCCCGCCAAGTTCCAAGTTGTCGCCGCTTAATGTTTGCTAACTTGGAACTTGTGCGCTTGAGCTGCCGCCGCGTTGCCTTGCCGCCATCATGCTGTCTACCTCATTATCGACGTCTCGACCATCTCGTCGTTATCGTCGTCGTCGTCGCTGTCTTGGTCTGCCTTACCATCATTGTCTCCACCCCCCTTCGCCATCGCTGTTTCAGCCCCCCTCGCCATCACCGTTTTGGCCCTCGTTGCTGCCATCGCCTTCGGAATCATTGGCCAACACCCGTGTGAACGAAAACAAACTTTAAAAAACAAGAAGACACTGCGCGGCGGGGACACTCGAACTCGAGAAAAGCAAAACTAACTTGCGGCCGCACGAAGTTTGCAAGTTAACTTTGTACAGGGAGGCGCAAGTTAACTTAAGTTAGAAAAGTTAACTTAGTATGAGTCAAGTCAAAAAATTAAATAAGTTACTTTGGTCGCAACCCAACAAACGCGGCGAACCTTCCCAGGGGTCGACAGTTCTCCCGACCACTTTGCACCTCCCGGTCCCCCATACCCCTCGTTCTGCGGATCCTGGCGTAACCAGTGGCGTAAACCTTTGTCCCGCCAAAGTTCTCTCGAATTAGCTTTTTGTGTGTCCAGTACGCCGATACCAACACCCCTCCCCGACCACTCGAGTTCTCGTCACCTGCATGCCCGACGTGGTTCACTTCCTCACTGTCAATCAGATGCGTACTCTACTATGAACGTGGCCACCACAAGCTCTTCCAACGCCTCTGGTCCCAGCCTCGCTTCTCGCTCTTTGTGCTGTTTCCCTCGCGCTGAGACGGATGTCCTCCATTCAAAACGTTCCGACGATGTAATTCATTATGAATTCTTGTTCTGCCATTCCACAGGGGCTCGGGGAAGAAGAGAAGGATCAGGCGAAGGTCAACTGGGCCCTGGGGACATCACAACCGAGGAACTCGAAATTGGGTCCAGTCGGAGCGGCTTCGACTGAGACCGTCTGATTCTCAAAATATAACGATGTAAATTGGTGCAATACGGAAAGGGGCCCCCCGGCAATTCGCAACGCGTAAGGGATAATCGGACCGACGACTCTCAATCAGGCTGGGCACCGGACCCCGGGGCCTGGGAGCCCACTGATACGCGACGATGCGTACGACTATATGTTTGCGTTTCAATAGACCGTTACCTACAGAATACAATTTACACTTTCTAGGAGGCGAAAAACATAGATTGGAGGTTTTCGGGGATTTTCTTCACTTGCCATTCTGTTGCTTATTCCCAGCCTGTTGCTTGCCCCCGCCCTGTTGCGTATTGCCAGCTTTCCGTCCACCATCACCCTGTCGGTTACCTCCACCCTGTTGCTTATTGTCAGTTCGCCGCCCACCATCACCTTGCCGATTACCCCCGTCCCGTCTATTACCTCCACCCTGCTGGCCACCCCCACCCTGCTGACTACCCCCGCCTTGCTGATTACCCCCACCCTGTCGCTTACCCCCACCCTGTTGTTTACTCCCGCCCTGTTTATCCTCAGTTTGCCGCTTATTACCAACTTGCTGCCAACCGCCACTCGGCTGATTGCCCCCACCCTGTTGCCTATTGCCAGCTAGTTGTTTATTGCCACTTTGCTGCTTCTCGCCAACGTGTTGTTTCTTGCCAGCCTGTTGTCTCTCGCCAATCTGTTGTTTCTTGTCAGCCTGCCACTTCTTGCCAGCCTGTCGCTCCTTGCCGCCCCCTCGCCCCTTGCGAACCCGTCGCTTCTTGCCAGCCTTGGTGGGGTTCAACTTGATCGTCTCCGAGCAGATCCCTTGCCGAGCAATTTCCCCTAACGCTAATGTCTCCTCTCGCTTCCCCATCCGGATTTTCTTGGTGCGGCGATTCCTAAATCGCAAGAGCCGTCCCCGTGGCAGGCTGGTCATAGGTCCGGCATGCTTGATCCACTCCCTTTGAATGCCTTTAGCCATCAAGTGCTCTGAGATAGCCTCGACGGGTTTCCCTTGCACCATGACTTGTTCCAAGTTCGAGTTACGCGGATCGATTTGTACAGTCGTAGAAGACCCGCATGCCCTGTTCAGTTCCTTGGCGAGACCGCGTGCGTCGAGGTGGAAAATCCCAAACCCGGATATGTAAGTGACCGTGTGGTTACCACGGCAGGTGACGCTGAGCGAGATTGAACTTGATGCAGCTTTCCTAAATAATTATGAATAACGTGGGTCTCGATACCAAAAACTAAGCACTGACCGGACGGTGGGCTGCCTATCAACAGATATCGCACCCCTGCCTTGCACATCTTCCTGTTTTCCCTTGTGCGTCTCGATGATCCTTATCGTTGGGTGATGCAAGTGCGCTCCCCACGACCCGTTTACACCTGTGTCAGACCCCTCGTTAAACCATCCTTTGATAACAAGAGGTTAGTTCGTACCTGTGATGGTTACCTGTTCCTTTCTGAAGGTTTCTGCGGTTGTATCAACTTTCTCATCACCCCGCTTCCCATCAGTATCACCCTCTCTGCTCAGCCTGCCTTGAAGGAGTCGGGGTGCGGGCGGTGTTTGTTTCCCACCCATCTTCCATAATTGGTCTTCCCACACGTGGAGAAGCGTCAATACCTGTCCTTTCGTGCCTCCCCCCACCAAATCACCCGGAAGGTCCATGCGACCCACAGCTAAGGCGGGACCAACACGAGCTATTCTGTTCGATGCAGGTTGATAACCTTGGGTGATGCAGACAAGCTCGCCGGCGGATAGTGAAGTGGAAGGTCGGAACGTAATCTCTGAGGTAGCAGGTCTAGGAACCAAGGGTGTTGGAAAGCCGTAATCATCAGGGTTACCAGCACTCAGCAGGCCGTAGAACATGGCTGGTGCATCCACATTTGGTACGGATACGACTGGGAGCAGGTCGGGGTATTTCCACAAGGTGTATACTGACAGAACGTCAGGATCGGAATGTGATCAAATCGTGTTCGACTCACCAGTGGGTACAAGGTCATCGTCATTCTCCCCCAACGTAAACCAAAGTGGGACACTTTTCAACGTGAGGTAGGCCACCTATCGGCACAGGTGCGTTGTAGGTTTACGGATCGAATCCGACAGATCGAAATACAGACTTACACCTGGAACGCACGAACAATCCTCAAATCTGGCGGAAAGCAGTTCTGCTGGTACCAGAAGCTCCGCCGTCTTTGAACTGATGGAGAATCTGTTGCCCACTTTCTCCTTGAGTCTTCTCCGATCAGACGCCCGCAATCGAGCTGCGTGGGTAGGGTTCAGAGGTCGTTAATCCGGTCGGTAACATGTCCTGCGATGCGCACCAACACTCCTGGCATTGAAATTTGCGAATGGTTCCCCAGGCATAGTGGCAGCCGAAACTGTGGCTGGCGTCAATGATCCCGAACGAGTCCCACATTTATATGCCGAGTGGTCATCACGTGCGGGGTGCTCCACCTGAGATAAACAAAAGGTTTGATTACGAGTAAAGTTCGTGACAAGGTGAGTAGGTGGAGGGGAATGGTGCGTATATTGGCGAGGGTAGATCGGCAGTAGACCATAGAAATGGGTATTGCGTATAAAATGGGGAATCAAAGGAGAGGTGGTGAAAAAAATACAGTGACTTTTGAAGGAATAGCACAAGTCGCTCAGGTATGGGGACGGCCCCAGGGAAGGGTGGGGGAATAGTCTTGAAACGGCAGCCTTCATCGTTGCCCCGAGCGGGGTTCCGGTTTTCTACAATTCGGCGGTTGTTGGCAGCGTCAGGACGGGGTGGCGTTCGACATCCCGCCGCGCCGTATTTGCGGAACACATGGCTCGCATGAATTCGAAGAGTAATGACGGTTTCGCGAGTCCACTCGATGCTTTGCCTGTCCTTTGAGTGGTATCTCCGGCTTGGGCTTTGAGGGGGGCGGAGAGACGGCGTAACTCGCTTGAGCCACGACCTCGATGATCCCATGCATTTACAGTCACTCATATTCAACTTCCAACCACTCGGGTGGCCGTCGTCGATACCTAGACGCGTCACCGTCTGTTTCAACCGTTGACGTTAGCGTTGTTGGGTAGTCTGTCGCAGCAACCATTGTCACCGGAGTGCCAATGGTCTTTATCGGATTGGGTTAACGATCACACAGAGACACCAATAAACTAGTCGACTCACGAGGTCATAACTGCAAGACTCTTCCAGCTACAGGCGTCCAATAGTCGGTGCTGGACGTGAAAGGGCCGTTCCCATCGATGTCTGTCGACACACGCAGGGTACAATCACCATTTCGAGCAGATAGAAGACTGAGACAACAGCCAGCTTGAGGGGGGTTCCGACAAGTGGCGTGTTCCCGGATTCTACTTCTTGTTCTGTGGGTGGAATATTGTTGAGGAAAGCCAGAGACCCTAGCGCCCGTACGCTCGACGATGCCATCAAACCTAGTGGATTGCGGTGTCTGCAAACCAGCGGAAGTGATCGAGGCGGGATGGGCAGGTGGAACGGTGGGAACTTCACCCGGGACAGCGGGCTGAATCAGGGTGAGAAGGATTGCGTGGAGATGGCCACCGATTGTCCGTTCAGGTGGACATCAATAACGAACGTTGATCTGCTCGTATAGCACAGACCAGCCTGCGAGGAAAAGTTAGATGGGTGGTGAGAACGAGTTGTAGGCGACGCACAAAAATCAGCGGAATATTCAGACACTCGTCGTACTTCTTGATGCAGTCCACGTCATGCACGGTCGCCTCGCTCTTGCAGGCAGTGTAAAGATCTGGGCAGGTATCGTAGCCCACAGTTGGAGGCGGAAATGCGGGCAGCGCGTCTTGTGTGTTGGTCCCATTTGTCAGTCACCCAGGACAACCCGAGCAGTGTAACATACGCGCTGACGTGTCGCTTGGAGTCGATCTGGAGTGACAGGGGTTCCTTCTCACAGTTTCTTCCAGGCGCGAGGGGTCGCGAAGCAGTGCCGACGTGAGTTGCCCCATCTGTGGGGAGGGCGGAAGGGTGGGGTTTGGCTAAGCGCCGAAGTGCTGACGCCGTGGACCTGCGACACGGGTGCTCGTCTTCAGCCTCTCCATGTCTTCCGCAACCTCTACCGGCGGCGGCGACGACCTGGGCCCGCAAGATTTGAAGCAGGCGGCACACTCGGCGTAAGTAGACACATCCAGGCCATACGACGACCTAACTTTGTTCGAGAACAGGTTGAGCGAAGAGAGCAACATCGATTCCATACGGGCTTTGGACGAAAAGATTAAGGAGCAAGAGAGGGTCTTGATTAAGCTCAAACGCGCTCGGAACTCCTTTTTGAACGTTTCCAAGCTCCCGCCCGAAGTACTTGGCAACATTTTTCGATGGAACGTCACCCTTAAAGGCGACTTTGGCGGGTTGAACAAGATATCACACAACTTCCTGCTCGTTTGTCATCGCTGGTTCGAGGTCGCCTCTCGTACTCCAGAGCTTTGGAGTTTCTGGGGTAGTACCCTCGAAGATTGGGCGCGATGGTGTCGTCATTCTGGATATGCTCCGCTCGACCTGGTCCTGAATGGTGGAGAAGAGGAATATTTTACCGATGATCCCCTGGCCGACGCACTCCAGGATCGTGCCACCCGAGATACCATTCGACGTATTCATCTCAGCGCCAAAGAATCAGGCCTTCTACACGACATCATTACTCTATTGACCCCCACCTGCGAGGGCGTTCGATCCAGTAGTGTGGCGTCATTTATTTTGTTGAATTGGGACCATGCACTGGTGAATGTCTCCGACTTCTTCGCCCGCCACCATTTCCCGAAATTACAACGACTTCGCCTTCACAACTGTACGATCTCATCGTGGGACTGCTTGATGTCACGAACCGCGGTCCTCACAACTCTGGATCTCGACTTCGCCACCCCTCTACCCGCCCCATCGACATCCCAGTTGTTTTCAATATTCTCCTCCAACCCCGCCCTTCAAGAAGTCAAACTTGGTGTGGGTGCGGTCCCTGGTGACGATGACAAGTCCTCCTTTCAAGTAAAACTCCATCACTTGAAGAACCTCGAGTTGGAGGGAGACTTGCGATACGTCATCCGGCTTCTACAACGATTGGACCATCCCAGAAATATGGATCGCTTACGTCTCACTCTTTGTGACTGCGACATGGCGGATGTTTCACAAATAATCGGACCATACCTTCGAGACTACCTCCAACGCCGCGACAGATCTCAGAACGGACTGTGCCTCTCCATCTCTGCCGGGTATAACTATCAATACCGTGGGAGCCAAGTCACACTCCATGCAGGCGATGCGGGTGGGATCAATCTCTTCTCTCCAGCATTGGAACGAAAAGACATGTTTGTGGCGATTACCTTGGTGCTAAAGGTAGCGGACCGCAGGGACATCGTGAGGAGAGCAGGCCTTGGACTTATCGTGGAAACACCGCGGGAAGACGTTGTCTACCTCCACACAAACGATGACCCCGTCGTCATGGAGGATACATACACTCAATTTCCAAACCTAAGGGAGTTCTCCTCTTCTGACACACCTCTGTCCAACGTATTTCCCAATCCGAACTTGATTGGGGATGACAAGATCTTCCCCTCTCTGGAACACGTCCGTTTGAAACCCCGTTTCGGGCTTACAGATGATTGGAGTCCACTCGTGACCTTTCTGGAGCATCGCGCCTCCTCCGGAAACCGATTGGACACACTGGTGATCGATGGTTCTGCTCACCTATGTCCGGGGGTGGAAAAGGGTATCAGAAGTATGGTTCGGGAGTTCATAGCGCCGAAGGTCGATCGCCTGGCCCGCTTATCTTGCCCTTATGGCACTTGTAAGTAGTAATCATAGCCACGACCAATACTGGGGTCTCTCTTCCGTGTGTAGAGCGGTCACTTACCAGCTGTCTCTTGCATCGACTATCCCGTAATCGTATGCTGCTGATACGACTGTATTTTTGTGGATCTGTCCCTTGAGCTCGTATTACGAGGTACGTGTCCGTGTTTACAATTGGGCTCCTCCGAGCGTGAAGCCGTCCATACACGACTCACCACACCTGGGCTACGGGTGGCTAGTCATATCATGGACCGTTGTGGGATCTCCCTCGAACGGGCTGCGGTGGTGAGTCGGGGTACAACTGCACGAGTTCGAACTCAGTCACACGCGGGAACATATATACACGACGAGCCTTCCCAAGACCAAACAGGCTGTATTGGCCGACGGTTTTCTTGATCACTTTTGCACCTCCTGGTTTTTTCCTCTCCTTCCGTTTTGCGGATCCCGGCATAACCAGTGCTGCAAACCTTCGTCTCGTCCAAATTCTCTCAAATTAGCCTTTATGCTTCCAGCACGCCGGTACCAACAACCCTCGCCGACCACTAGAGTTTCCGCTGCCTGCGTGCCCGGCGTGATTGACTCCCTCGACGCGTGCCCCACCACGAACGTGGCCACCGCAAGGTCTTCCAGTGCCTCTGGTCCCAGCCTTGCTTCTCACTCTCTGCGCTGTTTCTCTTATGCTGAGACGGATGTCCTCCGTTCGAAATGTGATTCACTACGAATTCTCGCTCTGCCATTCACTAGGGCTCGGCAAAGAAGAAAAGGGTCAGGCGAAGGTTAACTGGGCCTTGGGAATGTAACAACCGAGGAACTCGAGGTTGGATTCAATCGACTTCGGCTGAGACCGTCTGATCCTCAACATGTGTGTATAATGATGTAAGATTGGTGCAATACAAAGGGAATTGAGAAGGGGACAAAAAATGGCAGTGACTTATGAAAGAATTAGCAAGAAAGGTGACCAGTCTACTCGGCTGAGCTGGAACACAAGCCGCTCGGGTATAGCGACTCCCGTGGAAGTGTGAGGGAGTAGTCTTGGAACAGCTACCTCCATCGTTGCCCTCGAGCAAGACTCCGGCTTTCTACAAATCGGTGGTTGCCGGCCACGCGTCGAGGCGGGATGGCATTGAACATCCCACCGTGCCGCGTTTGCAGGATGCGCATGGTTCGCACAAATTAGAAGAATAATAGCAGTTTCGCGAACCCACTCGTCCATCAGGTGCTTTGTCGTGTCCTTTGGGTGGTATCTGCGACCTGGGCTTTCGAGGGGGGAGGGGGGGGGGGGACTGAGAGGTGACGTAACTGGCTTGGACCACAATCTTTATGATCCCATGCACTTACGCTCGACTGTAAATGTCGTATTCAATATCCCACCGCTCGGGCGACTGTCATTGATGCCTTGACGTACCACCCCCTGTTTCAACCGTCGGTGTCGACATTGTTGGGTAGCCTGTGACAACAACCATTTTATCTCCCAACCAGGGCACCAACGGTCTTTGTTGGATTGGGTTAACGATTACACACGAGACACTGATAGAGCGATCGACTCACGAGGTCATAGCTGCAAGACACTTCCAACTATAGGCGTGCGAGAGTTGGTGTTGAACGTAGAAGGACCGTCTCCACCGATATCATTATCGAGACATTCAAGAGTGCAGTCGCTCTTTCGAGCAGAGGGAGGACTGAGACGGCGTTCGGTTTTTGGGAGGTTCCGCCAAGTGGTGTGTTTCCATATTCTACATCTTGCTCGGTGGGTGGAATACGGTTGAGGAAAGCCAGAGACTCTAGTACTCGTATGCTCGACGATACTAGTGGATTGCGGTGATCCGCAAACCTGCGGAAGCGATCGAGGCGGGATGGGCAGATGGAACGGTGGGAGCTTCACTCGGAACAGCGGGCTGAATCAGGGTGAGAAGGATTGCCTAAGGGTGACCATCGATTGTCTGTTCAGGCGGTTCAGATATTGACTGGACATCAATGTCGAACATTGAGCCGCCTGCAGAGTACAGACCGCGCTGTGAGGAAAAGTTAGATGAGTACTTCTTGATGCGGTCCGCGTTATCATACACGGTCGCCACCCTCTTGCAGATGGTGTAGAAGTACAGACTGATAATTTAGTTCTTAATTGGAGGCTGAAGTGCGGGTAACGGATTTTGTGTGTTAGTTCCACTGGCCAGTCACCCAGAACAACCCAAGCAGAATAGCGTACATTCTGACATACCGCGTGGG
>Ga0307513_10002333_pt1 | contig 26416 bp, 36 predicted proteins | sample 15_EM_MG_FD_202174 | JGI IMG/M metagenome (GOLD analysis project Ga0307513, IMG submission 202174) | Populus trichocarpa ectomycorrhiza microbial communities from riparian zone in the Pacific Northwest, United States - 15_EM | ecosystem: Host-associated > Plants > Roots > Unclassified | place...
AAGCTCATGCAGCAATTGCACGACCAAACAAATAGCACGACACCAAAAAAGAAGAACCTAAGGTTACAGCGTCCGTGAACCCAAAGCAACGCCTTTCTCCACCTCGTTTGGCCTCACCCACCTGCGCGCACAGGTCGACTTCTAACGTTTCCGTTTCGCCCTCGATCCGGTTGTCTTCTGCTCCGAAGCAGCTGTAGGACTCAATCCCGCCGCGTCGCTCTTCCGCTTTCTCGTCGCCCTCCCACCACCCGGCGTAGAACCCGCAACACCGGGAGGCGCAAGCAGATCCGCCATCGTAATGTCACTCGCGTTCGACGGCAGCAGTGGCGAGGTCGTCACCTCATCCAAGAACCCGCCAGGCGGCAACCCGTCCTGGTGTTGCGGGAGAGACTCAAGGAAAAGTGCAGGATCGATATCCGCGTCCGTCGTCGTGCTCATCGGGAGATTCGTGTTAGACATTCCGAACCCGGGTCCGAATCCGAGTTGACGCCAAAACGCATCCAGGTCCACTTCATCGTCCATGGCCTCCTGAATGCCATTCACATCACCACTCGCTGCCCCCATGCCAGTCATACCTGTTGACTGCCCAGAACGGAACGAAGTAGCGACAGCAGGGTCGATAGGCATCGAGTTGATCAGGTTATTAATGTGCTCGTCGACATTCGAGACTCCTTCATTGATTGCATTGAGCTGCTCCGAAGACTGCACTAGCCCCTGCAGTTGCGCGTCGTTCGAAGGCGGGAGGATGAGGTCGGGAAGGTTCGAGAGGGCTGGTTGCGCATTTGTAGAAGCCATGGCTGCAGACAAGGCGGTTGGATCAAAAATATTATTGAACGCGCTTCCGTTGACGAGCTGTTGGTTGTTCCCCGAGTTCCCCGCGCTGGAGGCCGTCGCGGGGGGGAAATACGGCCCTAGTCCCTGAAGGAGCTGTTGCAACGCAGAGGTAGACATAGGCATATTGTTCTGAGCCTGGTTCACTTGCGTGAGTGCCATCGAGTTGTCAGGTGGCTGAGACGTGAATGGCAATTGGAAGCTCTTGTTTTGCATACCGTTCCAAATTTGCGGATTCAGTTGTAAGAGGTTTTGGATGAGTGCTGAGTTCCATGCGGGATTCCAAGCATCTGGATTTGCCATGGGTCGTGCGTTCGCGAAGGTACCAGTCGAGGCCGTAGCATTAGACTGGGACTGTTGGGCAGAGGTGGAAGAGGGGTTTTTGTTGGGTATCGACGCAGGAGTGTTGATGGATTCCATGAAGGACGAAAGAGGACCAGGAGTTTCGACTGTTGGACTCAGACCAGTGTACGGATGGGAAGCTGTATCATACGTTTAGAAAAGAGACATGAAGAAGCTCGATATCACTCACTAGCTGGTATGTCATCACCAAGTAGTTCAATTTCTTCCAGTCTTACATCATTGCTGTTGGTTGTAATTGGTGTCGGATCCTCCTGCTTTGTAGAGTTGGAAGCACGAGTAGAGTCGGTGATCATCAGTCGCGGTCGAGGAATCCCGCCAACGCCATCCTTCCCTGCGCCGCCAGTCACTCCCACCGCACTTCCAGGAGAACCAGACGAGTGCTGATAGAATGACGCTAGGAATTTGAGAATACGGTTAATCGTATCTTGGTGCTTTCGATGCCGTTCACGAGCTTCCATCGCCTCCTGCCACAAGGCAGAATTAGACTGCTGGACGTCCTTTAGTGTTGCAGAGATCACGGCCTGATGTCGTTTAATAGACGCCAAGCCGCTAATGATGCCTTGTACATCCAGTTGTCCATTGGCTTTTCCTGTCATAGCCACTTCTCCGTTGGCAAGTTGGTCTCGCTCCCCATCCGGTCCTTCAATCGACTCGATAGTTGCACCAGTTGAAGATACGATCAAGGCGCTCCCCTTGTCGGGATGTTTGTGTTTCCGAGCAATGAGACACAGTAGGTCCGCTTGGCCGCGTTGGAAATTGGGATTCGTAAACTGCCACGCTTGAGACTCTTTGCTGCTCCTCATAGCACCTTGTCGGATATGCTGTATTTTGTGGAACCCATACCTGATGAATAGTCAGTGCCACTGAAGAGAGGGACCGGGCATAACGCGAAGGCATTTCTAGCTTTGGAAAAAGACATCTGTGAATGGAGCAAGCAGGAGTTCCAGGCCGCGACGCGCTACATCATCCAGTGGGTGAACCAGGAACGGCAAGTCGACACCCAGCCGACGCGCTCCCAGTCCACCGTATGCACTAAAGAGTATGGGGTGTGTAGATAGCAGGCTACTAGCACTAGATGTTACGCCGCCAAACGCTGCAGAGCCAGGCAGTCGTGAGACGTGCAAGCAAGACGGAATCAACCACCCAGCGAAACACCCACGCACATGTTGAGCTGCCGTACAAAGCTCTGGACGTTCTCTGTCTTGTAAAAGTTCCCGAGTATCTCCTTGGCAAACCGGTCTTGATCCAGAACTAGAGTGACGCGGAATCAACGCTGGAGGCCTCGAGGTGGAAACACAGAAGAAATAAACGTACTGTAGAATGACTTCCCATCGTCAGCCCACTTGATGAGATGGTCTGTCGTTGGATCGTTGACCATGCTAGAGAACAACGCAGAGTCGGGCGTCAGTTGCAAACGAGGTGCCCCGGAGGCCGGTGCTTACTTCCATAGCTTAGCTAAGAACTGTGGAACGTTGCCCTTGATCGTCCCGGTTTCGAGGGCAAGTCCAGACGTGGTTGGGACAGAGGACGGGCCTGCTCCTCCGCCCCGCGTTGTCCGGTGCTGTAGCGCCTGCATTCACGACGATAGTTGTACCAGCTTATTATATAGACGATGTCGGAGACGTGCCAGTCAGTACGCCAGCGATAGGCCGATGTGGCAGAGTCTAAGTCAGAGTGAGGTAACTTTTTGAGTAGGACAAGGTAACAAGTCGAGTCGCTTTCTTAGCTTTCGTCCATTTAGTATGGGTATTAGACAGGTACACGGTGTGAAGAATAGCTTTCATTTCGGGATGGGCGCGAGCACGAAGCCAGATGCATAACTCAACTATCTACCACGCTCCAGTGACCGGGCACGGGTAGAAAGAATAATTACAGGTCTCAGAGAAATGCATTATCGAGACGACAGAACAACCCGACGTTAGAGAAGGGGTTTAGCATGAAGGACCAATTTTCTCAGCTTCGGGCTACTTAGTGCTCAAGCGCGTGGTATGGCGGTCCAAAGTACCGCCGCACTCTCCTCCTGGTTGGGCATACAGCCATATCGGTCCACTGTCGCCAGTGTCGGTCGTTTGGCAAAAACCGACGCCCGCGCCGACTATGCTGCACCAGTTGCCCCTACTGGCAGTGGATATCCTCAGGCGAAGATGGGGTGTTGGGGGAAATTGCCACGCGACTGGAGCATGCTATTAAACCGCCTTGTGCATTAGTGCGGCTGATCACTGATATTGGTGACCAAGGTGCCAGAGAGTCGGGCTCGACGAACTGCGACGACACAGCGATGCGAATAGTCTGCGATGATTCCGTCAATGTATCTCTTGAACGTGTCGGTTCCACCACCCTTGAAACAGGGTTCGCTGGTTGACGCACTGACGGAACAATCGCGATCGGTGGCCGTAGACGCCGCTTTGGACGAATTGCTCCTTGCTCATTTGTGCAATACGTCCGCCAGTTGGACCTCCAGATGAGGAATGTAGAAGCGTGAAGGAATGGTCGCAAGTAATCATAGCTCAGGCCCAACGGTCATCGGTGCTTTGAGGTACTGAGTTGAGGAAAATGCAAAAGCCATCATAGACACCTGACAGAGTTTGAGCACCACCACTGACTGAGGCTAGATGCTTCCTGCTGTGTAGAGTGTCATGTTGAAGAAGGCGATCGTCCGGCGGAAAGCGGTTCTTCGCGAAACGTGTGCTCTTTGATTTGAGGCTATTGGATGCCTGCCAGAGCCGTTTACATGTTGGTCTGACAACCGACTAATGTGGCTGGTCGAAGACCTAACAGAGCTCTGAAATAACGCGTGACGGGCTGGATAAGATAGAAACATTGAACGGGTACCCGTTCCATCCGTACGAATACGAAACACGCTACGACCCATCGTTTGGTTCGCCGAAGTCGAAGCGGGAACCAAGCTAGTTTGTTGAAGCACTGGCACTTGACACCCGTTCGCCTAGTATGTTTACCATCCCTCGATTGCCAGCCAAGTTCCAGTCGCCATTCGGGATATTGGGTGATGATGCCAAGCTGCTGTTTCGTACAGCACCAAATGGCGTGTTGCGACTAGCAGCAGAGAGGGTACGTGGGCGTCCTCCCACCTCCCACCAGCTCTTAGACTGAAGCAGTAACAGAACATTCCACCAAATGAAGAGTCCTATTGGCTGCAAGTAAGGGTTGCCCTCTTGCAATTGCGTAGTACCCTGACCGACTCGGCCGCGGCGCTAGTTTGTCCAACTGTTCGACTCGGCTTCAGATGCATTTACATTGATCTCTCCCCTCGATAGTATGAGGCGTTGTGCTGCCTTTTGACTGGTACTGACGTGCTTTCCAGTCCGTCGAGCGCTTGTCGAAGCACCAGAGAATATCGTCACACTTGTTCGGTTTCTCTGCAGGCGTCTGTTCATCCTCATTGGTGACCACACATTTCCCAGCCAACCGTCGATGGTCGGAATGGCTACCTCACTGATCGGAGCGTCAAGTGAACGGAATCCAACCAAGGAGGTGCTCAATTGTCTTCGGGTGCTCCAACGTGTGCTGCCAGCCATATTCGAAAGCGAACTACCAGATATGGAACAAGAGCTCCTCTGGAAGAAAGAGGAAGTCTCACCCTCTGAAACGACCCCCAGCGGTCAAGCCAGCTCTGAACAAGCCGCGCCGCAATTTGTGATTGAGGACGAGGAGGACGAAGAACCAGCCACACCCGTTCCACAAACTCCAACCTACCAGCGCAGTCGGTCGCAAATCCTCGGTCCCTCCTTAGCGGACAGACTTTTCAGTGGAGCGATTGACCTCCTCTTCTGCTGCGGATTCACATTGCCCAGTAAAGTTCAAATAAATCACCATAAAATCCAATACGTCATCTGGTATGATCTTACCTGTGCCTCTGAATGATTGGAACTGACTATGGGTCAGGGAGAAGGGCATTGGTTCGACGGTGGACTGTGGCCCCGCTCGTGAACTAGATGGAAATCGCACAGAAGTCCTGCGCCTCCTTCTTGTCCTGATGTCTAAGCAGATCTATCGATCGCCTACCAATGTCCTCTCCCAACCATCGTTGTACACCGCATACTTGGTACAAACCGCACCTCGTCGTCACGTCCTTACCATCCTTTGCTCTCTTCTCAACGTCATCGTCAACTCGCATAACACTTCGTCTTTCCACCTCCCCTACAATCACCTCGTTTGGAAAGGCGAGAATACCCATGAAAGCCTGGTCAGCGTGTCTTTGCAAGTTCTGGTGGTGCTACTAGACTATCAAGCTGGGAGTGCACGAGACAAAGAAAATGGACCAACGCCCAAGACGAACATGTTCCGTTACTTTTTGGCAAAAATGCATCGACCCACCGACTTCTCCTTCCTGTCGAATGGCATGCTGGGTATCCTAAGTAGTCAGATCGAAGCGAGCAATAACCTCCTTCCCGGTTCACGCAAGCAGATGCCCTATGTCACCGAGCTCAGTGAGTGGTCAACTTACCAGGTCGAAGAACAAGGTATCTCATGGACGATACAGTTCTCCTTTTATGGAAAATTATTGACGTCAATAAGGCTCGTATAGACGTAGCAAACCCGAGCCTCTGTTAACATTCCTTTCAGAAATTCTGCACATATATCCTGGAGAGTGATCGAGCAGCGGACCTCATATGCTATCTACTCGCATATACCCTCGAACTCAAGGATCAGCCCAGTTGGTCCCCTTGCTGAGGGCTTGTGCATATGACTGACCGTTCTGGCAGAATTTCATGGTCTATCCCGAGCGCTCACATACATGATCCAAACACTCTCTTCGGAGCCTGGATTCGGGTTACAACTTTCGCTTCCAGTCAAGGTGCAGCTACCTGCAAAGTGGAACCTTCTAGGGACTACTGTGGATTTCATGGTCACTGTAGGCTATTTCCGTACTGCGATGGAGTATTACATTCTGATTCTTGGGCCACCAGTCGATTTATACTCTAGTTACTACTTCACCAACGTCGTTCAGTATCCTCTATCCGGCTTTGGTTATCTCATTGGCAAACGCAGGACCACAGATCAAGCGTCTAAGTCAAGGGGCAGCAACGAAGTTATTACAGCTACTCTCAATTTTCGCCAACCCGACCTTCTTGCTCTCCGACGAAAGCCATCCCAGACTTGTTTTCTTCACACTCGAGTCGATCAATGCGATCTTATATCACCATCCAGCGGAGAATCCCAATGTCGTCTATGCCATCCTGAAGAACCATGCCTTGTTCGAGAGGTTGGGAACATTCACTTTGGCGAGCGGCTTGCGAGAGATCCGGGGGATGCGGGAAGCGAAGCAAGATCAGGAAGCGCGGGCTGTTAATCCGGGAAAGGGGAAGGGTAAGGCCGGTATGGAAGGAGAAACGGCAGTCGAAGAGAAGGCGAGACTGCTTGCTGAGGAGGGAAGTCGATCTATTGATCTCGAGGCTGGACAAGCGACTACAAGCTCTGCTGCGGCAGCCGCGGCAGCCGCTGGTGTGTTAGAGAAAACGGAAGGAAAGTTGAGCAGTAGTAGGAGCGAATCCGTCGATATAGCCCCAACGATGGAGCGGGCGCTTGCTGCTGAGATTGGACGCAACGGGTTCGTCCCGACTCAAGAATGGGTACGTTTGATAGCGCCGCGGCCTCAGTCTATGCCAGGGCCAGAGAACTAACGAATTCTCTCCATGATTTCATAGGTGATGTCTTGGCAACAAGGGTGAGCTCCGATTTCATCTTCGATGTCTGACTGCAGTGGTTCACTCCTCCTAGTTTACCATTGGACCCGACCTCGTTGACTATCTCTGAGTTGTTGCCGCAAGTCCAAGCGATACAGCCATCCCTTAATCGGCCAACCACTAGTCCTGCCGTACACGACTTCCTACGGACGATCTCACTCAAGCACCTCCTGCCTCCTACGCCGCCTGTTAATCCACGGAAATTCCAGGTGAGAGCAACGAGCCCGAACCATTTAGTTTCCTAAATACCGGCCTGCTGACTTACCCTTTTGCCCCCGATGCATAAAGTGGTCGGATGGTTCTCTGACCTGGCTCACCGCCCTCATCTGGGGCGAGATCTATGTAAAAGGGCTGTCACCCCTCGGTATTTGGAATGGTACCAACATCCGTTTATTCTACGTCAAGCATGCGCAGCCACCGCCGAGTCAGATTACAAACGCGATGTCCAATGTAGTCGGTGGGATACTCGGGAGGAGCGAAGGGCCCAGGAGAGTGCAGCGGTGATGCGAGGAGAGGTTGTGTATTACTGATTTGAGTGCTTATATCTTGTATTTCCCAAACTTGGTTGAGTGATCCTGAATGCTACTTTTGGATTTTATCATGCAAAGCCTTACATAGCAGTTTACAAGCAAATATCCGTCCATTCAAGTCCATCATACCCTTCAGAAGCCAGGGCCATTTAAATAAGCAAATGCAAAGTCATGAAGTGGCTCATGCCTGGGTACGGAGAAAATCCAGCGCGAACTCGTTAATTTTCGTGGGATGCGTGACCGTGAGATCGTGATTGGCGCCTTCAATAGACTTGAATGTTAAATTTTCTGAGCCAACCAAGCGTTTGACCTCTTCCGAGTAGACGAATGGTACGACAAGGTCGGCCGTTCCCTGATGGAAGCATCGCGTCAAATGCTACAACCAAACCACAAGGGATTCCGTACCCAAACGATCAAGACCTTGAACTTAGAGCAAGCAGAAAATGCGGCACGCGTGTCTGGTGTGTCCAAGATCGGCCCGTTATGAAAGCTATGGAGATATTAGCAACCTCTATACACTTGACAGGTGTGTGCTTTGTTGTTTGAGACTCACCTTGAAGCGACGGCTGCTAAGTAGTGAGGAAGATAGGCTGCCTGCTGCTGAGAGAGCTGACAATCGTCGATCAGGGAGAATAAAGTAAAACCCATCACATGCCCAACACCTACTAGATTCAAGGTTGCTTCTTCTTTACTGACGTTAGATATAGATTTTGTCGCTCGTCTTTGCAGGAGCCACTGCAAGATCATCCTTAAGTACATAGACCTCAAACCTCTGAGAAAGGACCATACTCGAACGGGTGTCATCGAGAGAACGAATCCAACAGGACCACTTAAGAGCGCGCGCTGATCCATTTGAACGTCGGCAACCTATTGAAAAACATTGCTAATCAATACTATAGATGCCAATTAAAATCGCTGCCTACTTTGAGCAATCCGGTGGGGGCAAGCAAAATTATCTTCTCATCAACCATTTCTGGGTACTTAGCTGCGAAACCCGCCGCGATCCCCCCACCCTGCCAATGATTGGTTATCAGATCAAACCCAACATAAGAAGAAGGAAACAAACCATGGACAAGCCAGCCAGAATCGCCTTGTCCCATCCAACATGTTTCATCAAAGACGCGAGTTGTGTCGTGAATAGTTCGGTCGTGTAGGTGACATGAGGTGCATCTGAGTACCCTCGTCCGTAAAGGTCTGATAAAATGTGATATGTGAGTATCCCTGACGATGCAGGGGCGTATGTCGTACCATAAATAAGGGTTCGATAACCGTTTTCGACCAGTGGCAACATCACCGTGGACCAGATGAGAGATGGTGCAGAAAGACTGGGAACGAGAACAATCTATCCAGAAGGATGAGGGTGAATCGGCCGGTTATAGAGGGCGTGGTGCTGACGTACTCTCCTTCCCTCCACCGGTCCTTTGAACCAGTATCGCACACGACCATGCTCGAGATCAACATAGGCGCCCTCTTCTCCATGGAAGTTTTCAGGGTATAGTTGACGCGCCTTGATGCTCTCGGGAACCGAGGCGAGCGAATTGCTGGGCATGGTCGGGAACAAGGACCGGCGAAACAGTTAAACGCTGCCCCGGCACACTCTGTTCACCTGCCACCGGCCAGCTTGTTATCATGCGAAAGAAATGAGCCTGTCGTCTGGAACAATTTGGCTTGCCATCGATGCCTTGTGGGAGGGTTCTAGACTTCTAGACTATGTGTATCGAGCGTGTTGTCGTGGCATCGGGTCTTTCCCCGTTCCGCCCGTTCCGCCCGTTCGATCGTACAATCGTTCAATCGACTAGGGCCGAGGCTGGCACTTCTGAGGGGGACATCCTGGGGCAACATGTCAGGCGTTGTGGAAATGTATGATGGCACGCCAACCGGAGAAACGGTATTGCGGAGAGGGAAGACCGTTGAATTATCCGAACGGGTCCCAATTCTATTTCTGGACGCTGAATGCTGAATGTCATGCAGGACAGTTGAGGGAGTGGTTTTGCATTTCGCACTGTGTCCCTTGCCAGTCCACCCTGCATCTTGACAAACCACCGGACCTGCTCGGACTGGTGTTCAAACCACAAAGTAGACCACTCCACTGTACAGCACATTCTCATTCTCATTTCACTTCACTAGTGTTTGAGATTCCGATCCACCCTTGGATCCTTGGTTGTGCGCGTTACAGATGTGCTTTGTAGCCGTTTTTTGTCCCAAACCAAGTGCATGTAATCGTCCCAACACGAGAACGACTCCAAATATGCAAATAAAATCTTCCAAACTGCTGAGCGCGTCTCAGAAGGCGATATTCGCACGCGCAAGGATCGCGTCAGTGGCAGAGGTCTGGCTGCACGCGGTATCCGAGATCGCAAAGAAGACACGGGTATCTGTCGACGAGGTGCAAGCTGCTATAGACCTATTATGTAAAGAGACTGCCCCAAGGAGCCTCAGAGTCACCATGGACGGGGAAAACAGTTGTGAGGACGTCCAAATTGTGTCAGGACTGACAACCGGAGATAGTGCTCTCGACGCGATTTTAGGAGGTGGAATAGGAACACATAGTATCACTGAGATTGTTGGAGAAGCGTGGGTGATTACTTTGCTCTCTCGAGGGATCTAGGATTGACCAGCATTTCTTAGTGCTGCCGGCAAAACCCAGTTGGCCCTGCAACTATCAGCGATGTCTCAGATACCTATAGCTGAAGGCGGCCTTGACGGGGCTGTTGCCTATATTACGACTGGGTCTGCGTCGCTGCCAACTAATCGACTACTCGAAATAGCTCGTCTTCATCAGAAAACGGCAAAGTTAGACATGAAAACTCTCATGGAAAATATTCACCATTGTCGTGCGCCCACCATATACTCACTGATGCAAGTTCTCAATCACAATCTCCCTTCCCTCTGCGACCAACTTTCCTCTGAAGATAGGTTGCCTTCTCTAAAGCCCATCAGACTTGCTATAGTTGATTCCATCACTCCCCTTTTTCAAATCGGCGAGAAGACTACAACCGCTACTCTGGTCGAACGTTCCAAGGCCATCGCCGAGATATCTAGAACCCTCCACCATCTTGCGTCTCAAAGGGGACTTACCATCCTTGTACTCAGCCACGTTACCGACGTTTTCCAACCTCAAGAGAGATTCTACGGGTCTCTACCATCCAGTGGACAGGAAGTGAATGAAGAGGGGGAGATCCTCTATCGCGATCAATCGAAATGGTTCAACCAAGGCCTTGGTGACGGGAGGAAAGAGGCTACCCTCGGGTTAACTTGGGCGAACCAAGTCAACACGCGCGTGATGCTCAGCCGAACGGAGAGGCGAAGGCCATTAGAGAACGATGACAGCACGACGATTGTGGTGAAGCGACAGAAGGCGGTGGATGGCACTCCGATCCCTGCTCGATTAGTTCACCCAGCTGACCCTGACCCTCGAGACGAAGAAGATAACGATAACGGCGGTCTCAGTTCACGGGGCACGCTTATTCGGCGGTTCTCCTTGATATTCAGCCCATCTGCCCCGCCTGCCGTTACAGAGTTCATCGTCGTTGCTGCGGGTGTGCAAGCGTTTGACTCACCGCCGTTTCCTTCCGCTTCCGCACGACCACGGTACAGCGTACCCGCTCCCACCCCCACATCACTTCCGACGTTTGTGCCGGGTTCAACACAGCTGGCGTGCAGTGGGGCCTTGCATAGCACGCAGGCTGCACCAGTCCAGTCCAGTCCTCGAGCACTGCGGAGGGTACCCAGTCTCGACGAGCTGTCTGCTTTCGACGAAGAAGAATGGATAGCCATTGCAGAGCAGAGTGAGGTTTGGGATGCTCCAGAGCCGGAGGTGGAAGAGCTACCTTCTGGGGATGCATTAAATATGGACGCGTCGAGCGGAGATGTAGAAGAATTCATCCCTTCAAGTCAAGGAGAAGAGGTCGAACTGACGTCCTTTAACTGCCCAAGCAATGTTGTACTACCAAATGAACCGATATCCTCACCAGTTAAGTCCTGAAACTAATTGTAACCTCGTTCGCATTGAACAGTAAAAAACGGTGGAGATTCAACTGTTGATACACAGCACATGGTGCAAGACAAGCGTAAGAGGAGATCAAAACAGCCCAGAAAACTCGTATAAGCGGCACATGGGACGGGAGGCAGGCCGAGGGAGAAAGATTGCGGGATACAATAAGTAAAAGTAAGAAGACTAGGCGGAGCACGACACGAGGTCTAAGACTATATTTTTTGGTCGTCATAAGCGGGGGTGACGTCGTAGATGTGATAACAAAGTCCAGGCTCACTGAAGTGAGGACCTAGCAGTGTTACAGTTCACATGTGAATTGATTTTGCGGAGGATGGCGCTAATCTCTGGGAAAGTGGCCATGAATTTGCTGTTCATCAAGTCGCACTTCGGGTCCCGAAGTAGCTCAACGATCGTCGTGACTATGCCCCACGGATGAGGACGGTGGCAGACGATCCGCTCCAAAAGCACCTTCATCGTGACTTCCTTGAAGGAATCATCCTTGATTTCCGTGAAGAGGTGAATCAACATCGCGCTAAACCAGAATGTGTGCTGGCTTGGGTAACGAAGGTTGAGAGCGATCGCTGAGACGAGGTGATGCCGGCCTGTACAAAGAGAGGGAGGTGAGTACTGTATATTGTGCTTAGCAAATAGATTTACCTTCAAGGTCAAAAGTCGTAGCCAGGTATTGAATGAGCGCAACCCCAGGGTCGTTGGGAGAGAAGGGAGCAGTGTCATTACGGGCGGCGACCTGCGCAGCGGTCGATGTGCCAGTATAGAGTACGAGAGCGTTGAGAACAGGCATGTTGTACCTCTCTCCGGCTTCGTTGGGGTCGTGAACCAGCCGATCCGCGATTGCACCCATAATTCCTTCATTGCCACGGCCAAGCAGCTGTTGGTCGAGAGCCTGCAAATCGGCACCCTGGAGGAGGGCACGATACTCGGAGTTGATTACCGGGGTGACGCTGGCGTCCTGGAACATCTCAGTGAGGGTGGAAGGGTGGGGATCGGGGAGGAGAATCGTTCCAGGGAAAGCGGAAAGCACAACATTGCGAATCTGACCGCAGGATGTAGGGATGGCCTCGCAGATAGAGAAGTAGTATGCGCTCAGGAACTCGGGGAAGTCATGGAGGAGAAGGAGAAGGATACGGAGGACACCTTGCTGGAGTCCGCGGGCGGCCTTGGGCTTCGTACTGGCTTTGAAGAACGGGGCGGCGAAGTTTAGGAGAGCCAGAAGAAGGCGATGGAAAGCAGGCCAGCCTTCTCCGTTTGGCGTGATCAACATTTGGGGTAGGAAGAGGCGATGAGAAATAAGTGACATCCAAGAGAAGACAAAGCCTGGGAAATAGATCGGTTGGAGAGCCTGTAAGGTCTCACTACGGGAACAATGAGTCATCAATGGCGGTAAGTCATGAATGTAACGTACCAAACGTTCATCATCATCGGGTAGTATGCAGTCTGGAAACTGCTTTCGAACGACTGGAGGTCTGAAAGGAGGCTCGAGAAGAACCGGAAGAATGGCTTCTGCTGGAACAATTGACCAAACTCCTCGTGCTGGTGCGAGAGAACCAAGGTGATTATGGAGAGGATCTTCTTGAGGATATGCGCCTTGGCTGCATCGTTGGACTCTTCACCGTTGTACTTGATCATGAGGACAAGGAGACGCGAAAGAGCATCGACGTGCAAGTACGGGTTAATGGTAGAACCGCGCTTAACAACGTTGATGTAGCGATTGACGCTAACTTCGATGCAGACCCGGAAAAACATTGCGCACGTATCGTCGTTCTTGAGAACTCGAGCACTCTCCAATTCAACCGCATAGACGAGGAAGTCACGATCTCCAGTTGTCCCCTGGTAGAACTGGACCCAGTGGACGAAGAGTTGTTCCAACTTCGGGTAAAGATTATGAAAGTTCTGGGGCAGCCGGGCATTGGAGGTGGCAATGGTATGAACCTCAACGCTAAGTTGCTCCAGCAATCCGATTACACTAAAATTGTTGAACGTCGATGCAAGAACTATAGAGATCGGGGGGTACGCACTCTTCAGAGGCCTTGCCTTGCAACTCGAGGACTTTCATTGCCTCAAAGCACCGGATAAAATTCTCCCTGGGGACAATTGGGTTTTCGCGAAGGAGGCAGGTCCGGATAAGTTTAACAGCGTAGTGAATGACGTGCTGATCACCAGCTTCAACTCTCTGTGCAAGCTCGCCTTCGTAGGCGTCCAGGTCTATGGCACCAGTGTTCACGAGAGCTAAGACCGCCGGGATGTTGTACTTGCGCTATGTAGCCTGTCAGCCTGCAGTTTTCAACCTCAAAAATGGACATACCGCGTCCTCTCCATGAACGAACCAGTCAATGGCATCAGCGGCAGTTTTGACACTCTGGTGCGCCGAGAGCAAGCGGAGGATCTCCGCGTAAACCTGGCGGGGACCCTCGTGCTTCGTCGAGAGCAGTGCCTGGACGAGCTTCTGGCAGACGTAGAGCTGCACACGGTCCGGCTCCTCTGCCGATACGTTGATATGGTGAATCTGCTCAAACAAGTCCTCCATTGTGGGCCAACCCATATCTGCGCCTTCTCTTGGTCGGTTCCAGAATGATTCAAACTCCAGGAAGCAACCCTACAAGGCTCTGTCAATCTAGAGTAACATACATGAACCTGAGCATTACTCACATCGATCTTGTCGCAAGCTGAACCAAATCCAAGTTTCTGGGAAATCGGGGAGGGCTGGATTTGGCGCTCCTGAATAGGCGGGGCGAGCGATACAGCTACGAGCCGACGGTCGGTGGGTGGCGTCGGGGCTTGGAATCTGTCGGGTCGAAGCGCTTGAGGCACAGCTTGAGGCTCCATGAGGCGGTAGGCAGGTCCAGGTTTGTGGACTGCCCTCTTGGTCCTGAGCTCTTGCGCTGTGATCATTCCATCAGGAACTATGCGTTCATTGTGTGAGGGGTAAACTTACGCCGATTAAAGTCCTCATAAATTTGGTTCTGTTCTGGCGTGACCCCATTGGGGTGGATGCGTAGAGGGGCAGGGAGGGCGCTCGCAAACTCGGGCACTGGGTTCTTCGGATTCCAGAACGGCTGGTTGGGACGAAGTTGGCGATGGATACGCCTGATCTCGTACTCTGGTTCTAAGGCCTTGTCAACTTCGAGCAAGGCGCGCTTGACGGCAACGTTTTCGACTACGAGACAGGTGAGGTCGAGATTGGCCTCCACGAGCTTGTGGATATAATGATCTGGGAACATCAACTTAAAAGAGCAGTCAGTAATACGTATCCGTCGATATAACCAACAAAACGCACATCAGACCCGCCAGGTCTCTCGAGCTCCGTGCGTAAATTGCCGACGAGAGTGGTGCGAAGAACATCCTTGGCTGTAACCAAAGCCAACCCAGTTGCAAGCTTACGAGCCATGAGATGTGCTGCTCGCTGAAGAGTGTGTTCGTCCGGCTCGAGCGCGTAGTCCCTCGAGACTAGGCTCTGCGCAGAGATAGCAGCAACGCTAGCCGATCGCTCCACGACAGGAGGGATTACCTAAGGACGGTGAAATTAAGTCAGTGCCAGAAGAGTGAAGAAGAAAAAGCACGCACATCCCGAGTAGTCGTCTCAAACACGTCGTAGACAAGGCGGAGGAAGTGCTGAATGTTAACCCAAGGGTCCATCTCCTGCTCAAAGTGGAGCCTCTTACGCATCTCATTGAGCAAACCGTCGATATAACTCTGCATCTCGGGGCTATCCATTGCATGTGTAGGCACCCCAGCAGGAGTCTCAACATATGCCTCCCTCTCCGCGCCACCACCGATACCAACGCCTTCAAGAGCGACGAGCTCTCCGGCGGCAACTTCCTGCGGGCGATTCCGCAGAATATGCGCCTCCTCGACGTCGGCTCTTTCAAGGCCAAAGGCCTTCAATAAGAGCTCAATCTCAAACTTGAGCTGGATCTTGAGCTCGGCACAATGGAACATCTCAACAAGGAGCCCAAAGATGGCCATTATCCACGGGTTGGGCGGGCGGAAGATCGTCGATCGTGCGGCAGCCTCGAGGACCTTGCAGGCAAACGGAATAACGACGAGCAGACGCTGGTGGTCGTACCCTTCGATGAGTAGATCCTTGATGGAGAGGTTTCGGTGCTTTATTGGTTTGTCCCGCGCGAGGGTGATGCTCCCGAGCCACGTAGCGAGGTTCTTGAGTACCACACGATCCTGCTGGTTGACAAGGGTGGCATCGTCGTTGATCAGATGCGCACTCTTGGCGTATGTCTCGTGTACGATAAACCGCATGAGATATGGGCGGTTGAGCGAATCGAGGAAGCGAATGTATAGCCCATGATTGTTCGGTTCGGTACTGACACGCTCCTCGACGAGGTACCGTGCAAACCACCTTGCGTATTGGTCACTGTATCTGTCTTTCATCTCCTCAACCTTGGCGTCGAAATTGCTCGGGGCAAGGTTATTAACGATGAAGAGGATCTTGTCCGAGACCTCCTCCTCAGGCTCGACGATGGTCGCTTCCTCTGGGTCCAGTTCATCCGACATAATCGCAGTGAACACGCTGAGCTGCATCCGCTCGCCACCACTCCCACTCTCTGCCAGCCGTAGGGCACGACGCACATTTTCTGCCAGGTCAGGCTCGTGCTCGACGAAATGCGGGGTATTAAGAAGCTGCTGGCACACACTGGGGAACTCGACAAGGCGGGGGTAAAACCTCCCAAGCGCCTGCACCCCAAATTGGTACAGCTTGGACCCATATGATTCGGCGACCGCGGCAATGACATACCGCACCGCAATGCCGAGGGGGATATTGTCGACGAGATGGTACTGGATGAGCGACCCGAACAGGTTGGCTGTGACCATAAGCTCGCGGGGTGGGTACTGTGGGTAAAACTTGTACTCGTCGAACACGGTATGCAACACCCCTGCGAAGATCTCCGGGTCACGCGCGGAATTGGACGCTTTGGCTTCCTGCAGGACGTCTAGGAGTGCTTCGACGGTGAGGGTGCCCGCGTACAGCTGCCGGTAGATATCCTCCACCTCGGCGTCGACCTCAGGTGCGTATGAGACGACGCTCAGGCCGGGTTCTTGGTCGTTGCCAGGAATGAGGTTCATGAGTCGGGGATGGGCCTGCAGGCAAATATTCCGCACTTCGAACATTTGGTCCGTGTCTTCGTTGGTGAGGTTCGCACCGGCGGCGCTTCCGACGAAGTTGCGCATGGCACGAATGAAGATGGCCACCGTCTGCGCGTTCAGAAGCATCATCCGGCTCTCGGCGGTCATGTCATGCATCCGGGACTGTTCGTGGGAGACTTTGACACGAAGGAATTCTACCATCTCTCTGATGAACACCTCGCCATGCTGGGCTGTATTATCAGAGAGCCACTTGTCGAGGTTGAGGTACTCGCGTCGGGACGCCAACGCAGCGACGTCGAGGGAGAAAGTGAATGGCTGGACTTCGAGGAGGGAATCAAGGATCTTGAGGTCTTGTGCAACGTCAAGGATGCGAGTGATATTGATCGGGTTCTCGTTGTAGTGGTCGCGAAAGGCAGTGAGTAGGTAGGCGGCGTCGATTTGCCAGATGCGCATAAAGACGAGCTGGTGGTTAGGATGGCCAGCCAGGAACATGCCCAGGAGCTTGTTCGCGTACTCGCGTTGGACTGTGTTCCATGGTTTCTACGCGAACAAAAATTCAGAACTCAGTCATAAACATGTATAGGTCTGTACGTACCGGTACTTGGAGGAGCCCCATATGAACCAACTCGGCGCTCACTCGCACAGCCCGATCCAACATCTCCCTAACGAACGACTTGACCTCCGGGCTCTCATGGTCATCCAGCCGGACGAGCAACTCGAACAAATCCAGCGAATTCCAAGTCGAACTCTGAACATTCGCAGCGAGAGATTTGATAGTTGGACTGGCAGAAGCCACGTCGTCCACCGTCACGACCCGCCGACCGGGGAGGTGAACAAAGCTGAACGTATCGGCGGGGAGCGAAAGGAGAGCATCAACAAGACGGAGTTGGTATAGCGCATTCGACCAGGTCTGCCAAAAACCCGTTACGGCGTGGTGCGCAGAGTTTTCGGGAGCGTTGGAAAGGATGGCGACGATGAGCTTAAGTGTCGCGGTGTCGATCCCTGCACGCTGGGGTTGATCAAGCACGCGCACGGCCTTATCCCAGTGAATGGGGGTGTTCTATTGAGTGGTCAGTGACAATGCCATGTAATTCGAAGGTTTCACATACATAGCTAGCGAAGGCTCGGATCAACGCCCCAATGTCGCACAACTGGTGTCCCTCGACCGCATACCGGGCCATGCGACTGATGACCTCCAAGACTTGCATATCTTTTGGCGGGTTGGCGTCGGTGAGCCCAAATCGATGGAGCAAGGCACGAATAACTTCAGGGTCAGTGGTGAGCTCGTAGCCAAGCTGGACGAGAGCTTGTGGGAGGGTGGTATTGGGGAGAAGACCAATCCTTGGGAGGACCTGCTTGAGAATGGAGGTCACGACTTCGTTACCATACTTGGCGGAAATTGTGGTGAGCAAATTCGCACGTTGGGCAGGTTCGAGGATGGGGGCGTCGGGAGGGGGGTCACAGAGGAGGTTTGAGACAAACTTTGCGACCTGGGCGGGAGTGAGGTCGCCCGAATCGAATGCAGGGTGGTTCATGAGCGCCGCGCGTGCGGATTCAAAGTCGAGGCGGATGATAGATGCGGCCTGCTGGACGAGGTCACGGCGGTTCGTAGCGGAGAGGATAGAGGAAGTGAGGACGACGCGCTCGAGTGGGCGGAGGCCGATACGATCAACGAAGCGGACGAGGTCAAAGTGGCGGAATGGCTCAGTCTCTGCCTTGTCGATTGCCTCTCTGAATCTGTCAGCGAGGAAAGGATCACGCGCGATGCGCTGGGTTTCGTTTACGAGGAGGCGGAAGGTGAGGAGTGTGGAGGTGTCCCAGGCGGCGGCGGTGTTGACGGCGAGCACACGCGACTGGGTGGCGGAGATGAGCCTGCGGAGAAAGTGCAGGTATGTCTCGATTCCGTGCTGGTCAGAAAGCTAGTCCACGCGAAAACGCGTCAGTCCACCGCCGGCCTCAGCGCCCCAGAGAATTAGGAAAATTACGCACGACACGTATTTCGTTCTGGTTCCGCTCAAAGTTGTCCTCTAAAAGAGCATTAGCGGGGTACTATCCTCCAACGACGCAAGGGACGCACCAGTCAAGGTGGAGAGGAGGAAGACGATCTGGGCCTTGACGATTGTCAGCAGACTGGTGTTCGTGTCTCTTGGCTGCGGCTGCGTCTGTGGTGGTGCTGGTGGCTGCGGTTGCGGATTGGGTGCGGGCGTCGCTGACCCAACCTCATTGTTCATAGTGCTGAGCTAGGATCCAACGACGGGTACCAGTGTCGCAGCGGTATTCTCCAACGATACTCTGCGCTACAGGTCGCCCGATGTCCACTACAGCCAATCTCGAGGTGGGGGAGCGGTCAAACGAGCAAAACAAAGAACCCCGCTTGAATTCTGCAATTCTGCTGCCCTCCTGGCGTTGCGAAAGTCGGTATCAGCAAAGGCGTTGCCTGTGAATCTAATACCGTCTACGGAGCGTCTTGCGTTAGAATATGGGAGAGAGGAAAGCCGGACGGGGCAGAGGAGGCGTTTTCAAGCGGTTCATGCTTCCAAAAAGAGTGCGTTCAAGATAGAACCGTGGGATACTAGTACCTGGACACCTTATTCATTGTGGCTACATTGATCGATCTGTGGCTCTTGTGACCAACAATAGCGGAACACGTGCAACGTCACAGGCACTTTCCTGCAGGAATCCAGCACTACTAGGAAGGTATAAGAGCGTAAAGGCGTCTCAACGGGAGGGTGAATCAACATACTCGACGGTTCAATCGGGTGTTAGCTGCCTGTGCTCTACTGGCCCCCGAATCACGATCACGGCACATATTTTATTGTCATACACTGTGAACCACTTACTACCATCTTCTCCACAGAGGTCTCAGGGGAATGTCCGTGCGTGCAGACCTTAAGCAATGTATTTCGACTATTGAAACCACGTCGAACCATGGTGTATTTATCTGCTCTCTTCTCTCTTGTACTTATTTTCCCTTTGTTAGAACCCCCCTGCACGCACCAGGAAAGCGTGTCACTTGGTCGTTCGCCTCCACACCTTTCGTCTCTCATGAAACGGCGCTGGGCCTAGTAACCGGGTTGTGATCGTAATGAAAAATATACTCCTTCCCAGTGGGCACAGCAGAAGAAGCGAGCGTGAGCACGCGGAACGCATGAGTGATCTGTAGGTGCAGCTGGTGCTGGCTATTTGCACGATATCTTGGGATAACCTCTAAGGGAGCTCTCGTCATGTAAGTGCTTTCTATGAGCCACCCACCCGGCCGCCCACACCCTTCGACATTGAATCCCTTTACCAGCACTGCGTACGTACACGGGCAAGCAAGAACCTAGATGAGAGGACTAAACTACTATATAAGCCTATCTCCACTTCTAGGATGGTCCCAGGTGTGCGGTTGCGAGGTGGCCACTTGTGTGCGTCATATTCATCAACTCCTATGAATATTTGTTTACTCACAATGTGGACCCACGATTACTCTTGCCCTCACGATCTCGAATGATGACTATGACATTCCTCGGTAACTTGGTGTCTCATTTCATTGCGACTAACATACTCTGCCTACGCTCTAACCACGAGCTAGGGACCACTGATATGGGTGAGGGATCACTAGCTCAACACCCAACGCTCTAGCCGCTAAGCCACTAGACCGATAATGGGGGGGTGAATAATCAATTCAACACAGTGATGGTGAGGGTTAGTGAGACTTGGGAAGAAGTAGGTTTCTACCAATTTGTTTTGAGAGGACTGTAGGAAAGGGTGTATACTGACTTAATACTCTCAAATAAACACTGTTGCTGCTTCGTGGCGGGGACCACGCCAGAATGTCTTGTTTGATTGTTCAAAGCAAGCTGCTCCCGATTTTTTTTAGAAACCCACCTCAAGTCGGACAAAAATACCACAATCTTGTCCAAATATATTTTCTGAATCGGTCTTCTACTGGTCCGAATTTATCCAACCTTTTGGGTTTGGTTCAGGTTGTCTAATCGATGGCGAATGAAAAGGCCATGCAGGAACTTCGACAATTCCATCTCTGCATTCACAAGAGCTCTGAATATATCTTTCAGCACCGATGAGGGCTCACGTTGCCAACGCGTGGAGCCAATTCCGAATTCCGAATTCCGTGCGTAGTCCTGGTCCTGTAAGCACCTCGTTACCGATCTCCAGCGGCACATGCGAACTCCCAGACATTATAAATGGCAACCTTGCTTGCTGTTTAGCTGAAATGCTCCATCGAGCTTGCAACTTTTGCTGGATCGTGCGGATAAATCCAGGGGCGCTAATCGCTTGGCGCATATTATTGTCAGTGAGCGTGTCCCCATTAGAGTGATCCGTTCCCCTTTGACGTGAAACAAAGATAAGTCTAGGATCGATGGACGACAGATTATCAATATCATCCGTCTCTTTTCGCTTGCGTGTAGAAGCGGCACAGTAATTGACAATAGGAGCATCATCGGAAGGACAATGCAGGCGAGGACATATAATGAAATGGAGATTGTTCATCAGGCCATCGTCTGCTCAAAGGCTAGCCAATAGCGAATTCCAAGATATACCGCCTGCATCTAAGGCTATCGCAGATGGCGTGAAGCACCCTTGTTTCAAGTTCGAACTAAGTAGAGATAAACGACCGATCCAATCTCCGACCACTCCTAGTTGGCCCTCGACTCGGCGGTCCGACTGGACTACTTGTGCCTTCTGCATTCACAATCTGTCCATTTCCCTTCTTCTGTCCATTTCCCTTCTTCTGTCCATTTCCTTTCTTCTGTCCATTTCCCTTCTTCTGTCCTATCCCCGTATCGGTTCCTTCTTTGCCTCTTGGGTCTGGCTCCCTCAATTTCGTCTGAGCTCTTTCTCTTTAGACCAGGTCTCTGGAGTGCCAGGTTGGCCAACGACACGACAGTTTGACCCAAGTCAGAGTTGGGCGGTTCTAGGTGCTCGACCGGTACTGTTGCGAGAGGGTGGCTCCCTTTCGCTGCTTCCTCCAGTGTATCGCTATCGAGATGAGAGGGATGAGACATGACAACTCGTAAAAGTCCGCAACGGCCAGCTTTCGTAGTCCCGATCCCAAGGTTCTTGATTGCTTCCTCCAGCTTTTTCCGCATGAATGGATCGGAACAAGTGGGAGAGTTGTTGTCTTTTGTCTTTTGTGAAAGGAAAGTGGAAGGGTCGGTTGTGCGGATGGCCTTTTCCGAGTCCTGTCGTGACAATTGCGACGTGTGTTTAAATTGAACACACACGCGGAGAACCGTGTTATCACTTGGCAATCTTAGAACACATATAAGGTCTGGACCGACGGTGTTTGCAGGGAAGCAGAAAGCGGATCCTTTTGGGTTCTGGAGCCATTTCAACGTGTCGGCGACCGTTGAGGGAGAATGGCCAAGAACGTGGTGCGACCGAACGTTTTCTGTAATTTGTAAAGGGGTGAGTTCAAATTTGTCGCCAACCTTTTCGAGCGTCACCAGCTCTGCAAGTTCGTCCTGGAGCGCTTCGTTCGTTTTCTTGCCTCGGAAACACTCGAAAGGCGTGTGGGAACAGAAAAGGCGCGGGCTAGGAGATAGGCGCCGAAGGGTTCAAATACAATGCCCTGGGAGGCTGCATCTGATGTGTTGAGGGCACGTTCTAGGTATCCTGCCAAGGTCAGCTTCTCCTGTTGCAAAAAGGTGACGAGGGCGAGAATTGCGAGAGGCTCGTCGGTTTGAGCTTCCTGTTTCTTGAACCTTGACACGCCGAATTCAACCATGGCGTCACCGTCAGGCCCACTCAAACCGCGTATCTTGCCAGTGAAAGTGTATTCAAGTGCAAAGTGCGCCAAGATGGTTAGTAGGTTCGGTTCTGCAATAGAGATTAGGATCACACCAGAAAACTCTATCAAATGCTCACTTTGCGACAGACTTTCGAAGCTGAAACCGCGAGGTTTCTCCAATTTGACGGTGAGTGCAGTGCCATCATCCCAATCCGAGGGCCGAAAACCGGTCATGCCAAACACAAAGTCATTTAGTACTTGATGGGGGGACTGGAAGCCGGTCCGGATAAGGCGTGAGAGGTAAGTTGCAATAAAACGATGTCTATGGATTTGATTAGCGGACGCTTGTCAGACAGAGCATTAAAAGCGAACCGGCCACGCAACCAATATCCAACCCGAGATGCGACCTCTTTTCCCTCGGATGTGTCCAGAAAGTCCGGCGGAAAGTACCGCTCGAGATAGGCTCGCCGACCATCCTCGTCGTCGAACCCGCCAATCTCTGTGACCGTTTCTGGGGAACCACTCTCTTTAGCCACCACAGAATCAATGACAGTCTTAACTTCCCGCATCGATATCCCAGTACCCGAAACGATCAGATCTGGGAGTATCGACGTCCACGTAAGGACGATTGGACAGAGGATGGGTCGACCCTGCACAGGGAGCGTCTTGGATTGGAAGTAATCCGAGTTCTCTAAGAGCTCCTGCGCTCCATCGAGCACGCAAAACAGGGTAGATCCTTGCGGTAGAAGCTCATTGATGGTGAAAGACTCTAATTCGATGGTTTCCTCGAGACCCTCGGAGGAGACTCTCCCCGCCAACATAGTGAGCGCAGTAAAAATGTCGGGCTTTGCGAGAAGTATTCCGGGTGCGACTTGAATGAGAAGCCAGCGTACTTTGTGGTTCTCCGTGATCCCGCCGGGCATCGCAGCCGCGCACTCGAGGAATACACGAAAACAAACATATCGAGCATAGAGGAGTAGTAGGGAACGACGGCGAACCACTTCCTGATTCTCATTCGGCGCTGTATCACGATTCTCGTCTGTGATTTTCTTGAGACGCGGCCCCAAGTCTAGCAGAACATTCTCCAGATCTGAGGAGCCGACACTCTCGGGTTGAGTGCGCGCAGTAAAATAGAAACCCCAGTTACGCGAAAGGCCTTCAAGAAGTAAACGGGTCTTGCCCGATCCAGATGTGTTACAGAGAAATATAGTCCTACAACATTTTGATGAATCTGGGGCATTTCACATTCAATCTTAACAAAGCTAGTAGCAAAGCTGAAATGTCAAGAATCCAAGAATTTCTAGGCGACCGGAGAGACGTATTGTTCACGTTTACGCTTTCCCGTTTCCTTCACTTGCGCATAAGCATCGAGCTTCCTCTTCAACGTTTGAGACCCTTGATAATAGAGATGAGAGATGAGACGAGTGTTGCTCAGAAGGGGTCGTTGTAGGGGATCGCGCATCATGAGTTCATTCGCAAGAGATTTGAATACGAAGATGGTGCCCGCACATTGGCGACCTGCAAAGTATTGCAATACCCGCCCCGCAGACCAAAGGTCGGCTCGAATTGGCTGATACTTTGGATTCGGGTCGTCATCGAGTTCTGGAGCTGCGTACCCTTCTGTTCCTCGGTAGCCCTCGATCCACGATTCCTGATGAGGAACTTGAACGGATACACCGAAGTCAGTGAGCAGAAGTTGCTGCGGGCTTGTTGCCGTAAGGAGAATATTCTCAGGCTTGAGGTCAAGGTGAGCCACGTTTTGCTGGTGCATGAATTGAACTCCCTCCAGGAACTGATACGCAAGGTCATTGCCTCTGGCGTCGAAAACAGAATGAGCCACGTCTGCTAAAACCAGTCTTTCCGGCATGACGATTATCTTCTGTATACCGAGTGCGACTTCGTCGAGAATAGGAATCGTGTGGTTGTAATTTGACTTGATGATGCTGAGGAATGAATGTATTGCGAGCTCATCCGGGTCGACAACCTTAAGTATAACAATTTCGCCTGTCGATCGTTTCGCACGGCTGACATTCGGCTTTTTCCGTGGTGATATTGTTAATACTGGCTATAAAAAAAAAAAAGGGCGTACAGGTTTGAGGGGGGTCAAGCCTGGAACTACCACATCCTGAAGCAAGTGATACCCTGTATCGGATAACTGGCGGACAGTGGTCTGGTCATTAAAAGGTTGGGGCATGTCGCCATTAGGAGGGGCGGCATTCGGGCCATTGGGTTTGTGTGAGTTGCGACTCTTCTTCGGATTCCTCGTATTCGTGAATCCATCTAATTTTGCCTCGCGAACTTCGTCAGAGAGTCGATATAGATAAGTGGAGGCATCGGGCAGGTCGGGCAAGGCTGAGGGGATGTTATGAAGTTCGAACAAAAATCTGAATTCGACAAGGGGGTCCTTGACTTGGAATTCATCCATGACATATCGAACCTAGAAAAAAACAATTGAGCTGCAAAGGTCTGCGATGAAGACATTGGTATTCCGTACTGTGCGATCGCCCTTGCTTGGTTGAAAGACGAGGTATCTCTCAGCAACATATTGCGCCGTAATATAAATCGCCACAGCCACGAACGGTTCCTGAGTGAATGAGTTCATCACACGAACTAAGAGTCCAGCTTGTAGTAACAGCCGATAGCGATCAAGTTCCTTCTGGCGATCTGAGCATTCCTCAATGAGGATAAAAGGACAAGAATTCAATGAAAACAGGAAATCGCTTCGGGGGGTATAGGAATATTTGGTGATACCAACTCGTCCTACCAATGAGAAGGGCCAGGTACCCTCACTGGAAATAGTCAGCACTTATTGATAAATTTAATCAGGCACGCCTACCCCTGGAAGGACGCAGTGGCGGATAGCAGCTGACGAGGTATGACCCAATGTATCTGTATCTCCTGGTGAGACTTGATGGTTTTGCGAGGTATTTGTCCATGTTTACGCGCGATTGGAAGAAGGGCGTGGCATGCTGTATGATCTCCTCGTAGGAACAATCGGCATTGTCATCAACGACCTGGAAGTACTCATCGAGATCACCCTTGAAAGTATGGTTGAGGGTTTCCTATGCGAGGGCCATGAACAAAGAAGAATGGACATGTTATAAAGTAATTCCTACTCGTTGTGCGGGTGTTATAGACCTTTTTGCTTGAAGCTTTTCCTTGATAGAGGCAATAAAATCGGGAACAATTTCACCGGCTGTGATTGGCGTAATTTGATTTTCGCTGAGTATTGCGTCCTCAAACAATCCTTGTTCACGCGCGCGAAAGATCAAATTCGGATCTATATATGCCAAATCGTTGATCGCTTCCATTGGGGCTTTCCGCTTGAGATCTATTGATTACCACAAGCGTGGAACGGCGCATCGAGTTGACGAACATGAGCGCAACAGCACCACATGCCCTTGAATGTATTGACTCACTAGGAGGAAGCTGAACAAGGATATGGAGAAAGCCCTTAGGAAAGCCCTTCTCAATCTCCGATAACACGTGCCACTCATTGAGTTTGAGCTGTTTGTGCTTGCTCAAATCCTGGAATATCTCGTTTGCTTGCGTGATATGCTCGTCGGATTCATCGAATTTGATATTGATGTGATAGAGCGCGAGTGTAGCCACGGCAACATGCTCTAGCTCTTGACCCATCTCGGCCTTGATCTTCTTCTTCAAGTTGTCCACCAACTCAGTCTCGTCGATGCTGACTGAGAAGGTAGAGTCGTCGCCGGGTATGAAGCAGAATACATCGGATGGCATTCTCGGTACCCGCCACTCTTCCGAACCCTTGAACGACTGGTCCCGTTCAAGTGCGAGGGGCTGCTCTGCTTTGATTATAATCCGCTCACGCCCGGTGCATTGCTTGATAAACATCGTTGTACGCCAAGCCAACAGTGCCCCTCAACCTCAGGAACGACCGCTCCTAAGGCACTGCTCCTGAAGGGGAGGCTTAGTATCGATGGATGAGAGAAGGAAGGGTTAAAGCGTCCATATGTGCAATCTCGCTCCTCAAAAGATCTGCTGGATATCCCAGTTTCCTACTAGCGCCACAGTGCAGTATGTCGTACATGGGGATAGAACTGTAATACCTGTGTTGATAGATAAAGGATATACTCTCAACCTTATTTGGCGGCAGCGTAAGAGCCTGGGCCTC
>Ga0307513_10002334_pt1 | contig 26416 bp, 28 predicted proteins | sample 15_EM_MG_FD_202174 | JGI IMG/M metagenome (GOLD analysis project Ga0307513, IMG submission 202174) | Populus trichocarpa ectomycorrhiza microbial communities from riparian zone in the Pacific Northwest, United States - 15_EM | ecosystem: Host-associated > Plants > Roots > Unclassified | place...
GGCCGGCTTTTGCAGTCAAGTTGGTTTATCTTATAGAACGTCCGAGTAGTGCTGTAACCAGCAGATATCAGGTTGCCATAGCTATGATAGTTTATTGCTTTATATAATAGTAGGTGCTAATTACAAGGAGTAGAAACCCATGTGCTTCTAGCCTCCAAATATAGTAATCGTTAATCCCTCCATTATAGCCTATCTATAATATACAACTTAATGAGCACTTAGAAAAACGTTCTTACGAGAAGTAGCATTGAAATATTACTAATTTAGTAATTGTCCTTGCAAATAGAATCCTCAACACGCCCAATCTCAAATAACCAATCACAATTCTTTACCTAATAGCCCGAAGCTCTTATATCCTAGTTCTATACCAACTAAGACAGATGAAAAAAAAACATAGATAAAAATTGATGAATATAATAAAACCAAGAAAACATACCCTTCAGAGCTTCGGGGGGCGAAGGATCTCGTGTCTTCTGCCATTGTCCGACCTGCTTCCTCCTACTCTCTCTGTCGTCAAATGTCTCCCTACCACTCCCAAGCCCGTTAATACAATCAAATACCACTATTCCCCTGCCTGTGTACTGTACTCGCTCTCCGTTTCATCTTTGTGGAGAGTTTTCTTTCCACAGTTTTTCGATCCTTAGCATCTTGGTTCTTCATATAGTGTAGAGTACCAATCCAGAACAGTTGACTATTACTCGCACCAATTACTTATGCTTCTCACAAAAATAACGTGAAATTCGACAACAAAGTATTATAAGAGATAGAGGGTTTTAGAAGAAGACACTGAGAATGAGGAAAGTGCGGTCTTGGGCTAACCCGATTGTTAAGATTTCGCTCCCCGATCGGGAATTTCGAAGTGCATAGCCAGGCCCTCGAGTAATAGGGAGGTTCTGTTATGCGCGTGCGCTCGAGCTCGAGCTTTACCTCGTGCTATGAGGGCCAGCCTATAGGTAGAAAAGGACATCATGAGGGCTAGGAGGATCTTTCACCACCCGATCCCAGCACCCTTGGTAAATTTATATAATCCCCCAGCACAGTCACCTCGGATATGTATCCCGAACGGAATCATACTGAGTCCATACACCTCTTTGCTTACTCTGTTTACATTCTCAAGCTCACACTAATTCATGAGCCATACAAGTTCAAGGTTTAAGCATGGCTCCTACTTGAATTACTATACCTAATCAAGGGCATCACAAGGTGAAAGATAGCTGCAGTGCTGACGAATTCAATCCCACGTTCCTGGTCCCCCATTAAACCTCCCTAACCAAAAATAGTGCGACCCCAAGCTCTACTACCCTCCGTTATCGCAGAGGATGGACCCGGCCCCTACCATATCCCCTCCCTAATTGCCAACCCGAGTGAGACATCATGACCTGGACCCCTCCACTTCACAAAATCTCCCCACCCACTTTCCCTCTCATAGAACTACTCTATCTGCCATTGATGCCATCTTGCTTCCCAAAAAAACCGTTATACGTCACGCCAGATCATCTGACCTCTCACACCATGCACGGTTAATATAGAGTTTTCCCGGCTTATCTTGATCATATCTGATCGCTTCGTTTGAGGCGGGAGTACCAGCGCGCTCAATTGTGATGGCTTTTTGCACGGCCGGAGTTTTTCATACCACTTCCTTAATATTTTCGGCAGGGCATAGTTTTGCATTGCTCTCATCCTACAGTGATAGGGAAGGCCAGATGGAGGGTTGATTTATGTCAACTGCCCCATTCCTCGAGTGATCTCCCGTGACGGCAACTTGTCAATGTGGCTCGGATCATTGAAGGCCCGGTGAGGGAGCTGAAAGGTATGGGCTTTTTTGGATAGATTGCTTACGCCCAAATGCTTGTAAGTTACTTACTGCGCTCGAGTACAACAATGTATGGGACATGTTTATTAGCTCTCCAGAGCACTTGAGTATGGTACAGGAGGCAGGTGCGACTTGGCTACGACATCCATGGATAAAGCTGTTTCTGTTAAAATGAGGTACGGAGATTGGTAAAGTCGGGCCTTCCCCCGCCTCGCTATGCATTGTACTCGAATGCGGTACAAACGGGCCCCAGATAAAAATGGTTGTTGTGTTAATTATGGGAGATTAAAGATGTTCGCCTTAGGCTTCCCTACACCGGGCGCTCGTTTTTCCGAATGGTTCTTCATCGTGCTTACCTGTGCCACAGCGTCACCCTACTTGTGGCTACTGAACTTCTGGTCCTCTCTTTGCTCCAATTAAGAATTGCAACATCCAGCGGCGGAGGGAAGGAAGGAGAGCCTAATATAGGATCTAACATATCTATCTAGTACGGACTTGTAGACAAGGTATCGGCACGATATTCATATCTAAAGGGCAAAACTAGTTGCCGGGCCTTCAGGTGCCTTGTGCGGTTGATTAAAGCGATCTCGGCGATATGATGAGCATCGATAATGGAGCACCTTCGAGCCTCTGGTTGGCGTGTGGCTTGTATATTACGTGGGCTCCGGGTTCACCGGGGTAGAGCCGATTCCCTGTCTTCTTGGAAATGGGGGAAAATGTCTGCGCGAGTCCAAACAGCTCCAATAACTTGCCAGCCTGCGGCCGAGAAGGCCCAACATATTTCCTCGAACGCCGTATTGCTGTTCGGGCAGTTTGAACCCCCGCAGGCCCCGCTAGGAGCATAGTCCTGTCCCAATAAACCGAGGGAACAGGTGAATCGAAAGAAGGACCGAGAAGGGGGATGAGGGAGTGAGGAGGAGAGGATGGGATTAGAGCAATCATCAGACGTTGTAAGTGGGGCAGTGGGTAAAAGTCATTGAAGTCGTGAACACAACGCTTGATTATCATGTTTAATGAGGCTGTAGCTGGTCAAAGAAGCCGATATGACGGATAGAGACTTATGGTAGGTATATGCCTCCAGTAGTATGCCGGGGGAAAGGGGAAAACAAAGCGAGCGTACCATACAATTGGTTCTACTAAGATAATACCGTGAACAAGATACAATAAGTTAGAGTCTTTCTTGCTCTTTCCATGGGCAAATGTAAAATTTTCAGAGGAGGGGGAGGAGGAAAGGTGTTTGGAAGGAAGGGAGAACTGAGGTTACGGCGGATGCAAGTTAAAGTGATATTTCTTGTTTTATTGTGATATTATGGAAAAAAAGATACAAAATAAAGGACCCCGGCTGACAGGAAAGGTTCCTCACCCGCTCGGTGTGCTGTACGGCAGCGTCGTTGCCAGCAACGGACAGCAACAATGATCTCCCTCGCTCTCTCTTCCCTTCCCTTCCTTCTCTCCTCCGACCAGCTCTCTCTTCCCTCTCTTCCCTCTCTTTCCACTCAACATCAACAACCCTCTTGTATCCGACAGCATAACAATTAAATCCTATTCTCTTCTGTTCTACATCTTACTCCTGCTCCTGCACCTTTCCCCCCTTCCCTCCTATCCCGTTTTAACGGCCTACTTATGAGCTCCCATTCGCCGCCGTCAACCTAATCAACGTCAACGCCTCAAATAATATCAGCCTGGCCTCATCTTCTTCCCCTTGACCTATAGAATCGCCTGTCTGTGTTCTGTACCGCGCTCTCGTCTTGGTCGGTGATTGTGTATTGGGTCTACGCTGTTGCTCCCTCTCTCGCACCATTGTTCACTTGACTCCTTGGCCACTCCACCCCCTTTCCGCCGTGCGCAAAATATTCGGGGCCCATATACTCGTTTCGTGCCGATACCGGGATACCATCGATACTTTCACTGATAAATCCTGCTCCTGGTAAACTTACGCATTAATGGCTTCGACGCGCAAACCCCCTGTGGGAAACAATGTTTCAAGTCCACTCAATCGACGCTCCATGCCTCCCACAGCCCCCTCCACCGCTCAGGGACCTGCTCGCTCTCCAACCCCAAATTCTAGCAGGCCGGTCGTTGGCCCGTCCAATGGTGTGGCACGCCGTAATACTCTTCGCGATCGAGAGCTGAGCTCGAGCAATCCCAACAGAAACAGCACCTCATCTCCACTCAGTGCTCGTTCCGCCGCCAAGCGTCCTTCATCTAACTCTTCTGATGCAGATCTTGAGAGCGCAGCAATTCTAGAAGATCTGCGCAGCAGATTGGCCCAGAGCGAATCCGCGGCTGAGGCCGCTGCTGAAGAGTACGCTAAACAGGTCAAGGCCTTGCAACTAAGGCTGGAGGAAGCTTTGGGTGAGCAAATGAAGATGGAAGAAGCATGTCACGCCAAGGACGAAGTTATTGAAAACTTTGAAATCCAAATTAAGGAGCTGACAAGAGCAAAAAGGGATCAAGAGAACATATATGAGGCAGAGGTAAGGATGCGCTTTCACTCTGATACTGTTGACTTGATCTAACTGTGGCCTTTTCCCACCAGAGAATCGCTGCGCAGCAAGAAAAAGAAGAGATGATGGATAGAGAGGAAGAACTTAACGCCATCGTTCAACGGCTCAAGGATTCTCTTGCTCAGCGTGAGAAATCTGCTGATCATGACAGTCGCAACTGTATGTCTCCTTTGAATATTATATACAGAGACTTAAGCTAATCTTTTCCCTTATTACAGCCCTCGAGTCTCCTTCTACGGATGAATCTCTTGGATTCGCGCCATCGAATAACGCCCCAGCTCCCAATCGCAACAATGGCATTCTTCTCCAGAAGGACAAACTTATTGAGTCGCTTCGCTTGGAACTTGCTGAGGCACAGATCCGGCTTGCCGAAGCTGACCATCAAGGAGGAACCAAGCTACACCAATTGGAGCAGCAGCTTCTTGAGACCCGGATGACGAATGCGCGTTTGATGGAGGATAATGAGAGTTTCCAACTTCTCCTCTCATCAGCGGCCCTCAATGGGGACTTCCCACGTGGCGATTATAACGATGCATTCTCGGAGGCTGAGCCTGAACCGGAGTCACATGTGGCCAAGAAAGTGCAAGGCTCGCCCCGGAATTCAATCTCTCTTGGATCCAACCTGGCGGAAGAGCTCGAGGAGGCTACCCATTGTGAAACTGAGAAATACCGCAAGGTCGAGAGCGAGTTGAAGGCGCTGAAAGAGCAGAATAAAGCAATGTCCCTCTATATTAACAATATCATCGAGCGGATCCTGCAACATAAAGATTCCGAAGCTATCCTTGATAAAACAGCGTCGCTCGGCTCCTCTGCAGCCACCCCAACCGGCACCGACAAGGCGCTACCTCCCCCACCAGCTGAGGAAGAGCCCGGTCATGGTAAAATCCTTCAGAGGACAAAATCTTTAGCCAACCGAAATAGCGCGAAACCCCCCAAACAGCCAACTGAAGGTGGGGCAGTGTTGACCAGGTCACAGTCTATGCGTGCCCCTCCGGTCGGTGCGCACAAACGGTCGCAATCTGACGCTAATACGGTGTACACCGGTGCCAGTGTGGTCAATAATCTTTATCGCGGTGAAGGAATAATTACGCCACGGTCCCAGACATTTTATGGAAATGAGCAGTTTAATAAGGGTAATCGCCCAAGAAACTCGGATATTAGCCTTGACTCTACCGCCTCTGATGTCGGTGATCTTCCGGCTCGCCCGGCGCCCTCACCTACGCATAGCGCAGCCGTGGGGCCTATTGCTGGCAATAAGCTCCGGCCTTTGAGATTGGTTCAGGAGAATGTGAGCAATGGCCTTGTCAGCCCGCCTCTTCAAGGAGGTTCGCGAAAGATCTCTGGGGATTATAAGGACGACATAGAGGATGCAAATGCGAAGTTGGAGAAAAGACAGAGCAAGAGGGGCAGTTGGTTAGTTCACGCATTCTTATATCACCGAATCCTAGACCTGTACTGACCACCCTGTTACAATAGGATGACATGGTTTAATAGAACTAAGGAGGATCAGGCATCCATGCTCCCAGCCGAGAATGTACTATTCGAGAGAAAGGATGTCGAATAGGTTACTGATACCCATTTTGGAACCTACCCTTCCATTTCACGTTTCTCTCTCCTCTCCTCTTTTAAACTGCGTCCTAGATTGCTTGACCTGGGTAGCGACCGATTTGTGTATATGTTCCTGCCAGGCGGGTTTTATTATCCCATTTTCCCCTCCCTCTCTTGATTCTCCAGACACTTTCTTTTTTTCTCTTCCTACTTTCGTTGGGTCGAACCCCCTTTATTAACTCCCCAAAATGATGTCCTTGGCGGTACGATGGATGAGTAATGACTGTTTTAAGAAAACAAACCCCTCTCGCTGCTTTTCCTCTTTGCTTCATCACACTACTCTGTGCTTTTGCCGATGTTTCCACTGGGCGCGTGAATGGATACTTCGATCCAATGAGTGAATACACTGTTGAAGCGCTTCGGTTGTGAGTGTGGGTGTAGAATCCGACGCGTGCACGTGACTGCGGAAACGCATGTTATCAGCGAGTGAGGTTTTGTGATTGCTTTTAAATTGTACGCAGGTTAGCACGATTGGAGATGCTCTAATGTCCTCAGTAAAGGGGTCTTTTTTATGGTGTTATACGATACCGGGAGGGGGGGGGTTATATGGACTGAGTATCTCATCCGCATAAATGTACTCATATATCATGCGTAACTCCAACTGTAGCCATGATTAAATACACATTTACCCATAAGTTGTAAGAGGGAAAGAAAGAAAAAAGGAGAGAAACCCCAGGATATTAAAATTGGCAAAGTGATAGAGATATCCCAAGAAGCATCATAAAAGATTTGTGAAGGGAGAAAATAAGGCTCCCAAAAAAAAAACCTCCAGCGAAGACGAAGTCAACCTACGCAACGCCAGAGAGAAATCGAATACAAGAACGCCAAAGCCCCATCTATCATACAAAGAAATAAACCCTCAAGTAAACGGCCTTCTCCAATCGCTAACTCCACCACCGCCGCCACTACTCCCACTCCCGCCCCTGTGCAGACTGTACCACGACGCCTCAGGCTCCACCGGCCCCTCCTGCGGCGGTGGGCTCATCATGCGCTCTTCGCCGGCCGTCGTGAGTGCGTGGAACTGGGTCTCCTGCACCGCCGGCAGCTTTGCCCCGGCGGTGGTGAGGGGGTGTATGGGAACCGGTGGGTCGGAGTGGCCAGAACTGCTGAGCGAGCTTACGGTCGAGGTCGTGTTTGCTCGGGTCACCTGGATATGCGGGAGACGGGGCGCGATCGGGGATACGGGGAGGTAGGTTGGCGGGAAGGTTTGAGCTGGGGGGGAGGAGTAGGAGATGTAGGAGTGGTGGTTTTGGTGGGGTTGCGGGTGGGACTGGGGGGGAGGGGGGAAGGAGCGGGAGGAGAAGGATGTGTTTGCCGGGTTGTAGGGTGGATTGAGGAGGTTTGTGTCGGTGGCTGGGACCGGGTTGTAGGGTCGTTTGCCGGGGAGGAGGGATTTTATTGCTGGTGGGTTTGGTTGTTAGTATTTGGTGCTTGTATTAATGGATGTGATGATGGGATGAATGGGGAGGAAGCGGGGAGGAGTTATCATACCATTAATTGGCCCCGCCGGGAACAGTGCATGTCCCTTCTTAGCACCAGCGGCTCCCGCCGCTCTCGTCTCCCTAATGGCACCGCCCCTACCTTCCTTCCCCTTGGCCAACTTCACATATAGAGCCACTAGTAGTGCGACAACAACCACAAACACCGCAAACGTAGTCCCAACAATAACCTCCACCTTCGGACCTTTCTTCTTGCCCCTCACTGTGCCCTGCCCAGCCGCACTAACGACACCTGCTGTGGCGGTAGCAGTAACAATTCTTGTCGTTGTCGTACGCTCAGTGACAATATCTGTGGTCATCTTCGCTGACATACTAGTTATTGTGGTAAAGGAGGCAGCTGGGGCGGTGAAACTGATAGTAGAGGTTATTGTCACGTCCGGGCCCCATATTGTGGTTGTCACAGTCACAGTGCTGGGCTGTTGCAGGGCCTGGCGGCGGGCTTTGGGGGCCGCGGTGGGGCTCGGTGTAATGGTTGTTGTGGTAGTAGATATCAAAGTAGTTGTGGACTTGGTAGCGGAGGTGGTCTCACTTATGACCATGGAGGTCGACATTCCCGGGTCGACAGTCAGAGTCGCCAGGACCGTCAATGTATAGTGGGTCGTTGCAGTGACAGTCACCGTCTGTGGAGGAACCCATTCTTGCGGAATTGGTTCTCTGGGTCGAAGATGTGCTCCTACCGCAGCGGTAGGACTGGGAGAGGAAAGTGGTGGTGTGCTCCCCAGTAAGAGCAAGAAGTACGAGAGCATACTTCTACAGCTATTGCTCCACCTCGTCATCGTGGATGTGAATGTGTTTTGTGCCTCAGTTCCCTTCCCAACATAGAACCTATCGTACCGAAAAACGACTTCCGTATGTGACTATGTGAGCGCCGTACTTAAGCACCCTTCCTTTCCTCTCCTCTCACTCGTTCGGCAGTGGTTGGACTTGGTTTTTTTCCCCCTCTCTCCCTCTCTTTTCTCATCACCCAACACGCGCAAAGTGCGGGCCCTGGATAAGATATAATAATGAAATTTCCGTGCCAGTCTTACCGTTCTCGCCCCCACCACGCACATATAATACATGCACACACACCACGCGCAAACCCGGTAACGTTTCGTTTAGAACGTATGGGTATTCCCTGATGCTGCTGGGTTGGAAAATACGGTATCCGTGAGTGTCACCGGTGTGAAAGTTGCTCTTTTTTTTTTGCCCTCTCCCTCCTGGGACTCCTCCTGTGGGGCGCTGTGCTTGCTCTGGTGGACTCCACAGATGTCAGGCAAAGCAGGGGAAAAACTGTCACCAATGGTTGGCCCCAGGTCCCAGGGGCAGGGGAGGATAGAGTGCTTTTAAAAGCCCATTTGTGAGCCCAAAGCGTTTGAGAGGCTTCGCTCTGCGAAAAAGAAATAAACTTGCTCGCTTCCCATGAATGCATAAGCCATGATTTGAATTGATAGCTTTTTGTTATCCGATCTTCGTTTTTGTTGCACAGGAAGACCCTTCTCAATCTTCTCCGAGTGTCATGATGTCTCGCCCAGCGGGTGCAGTTGTTCACTTAAGCTTTGTACTACACTTCCGCCAAATGCGGTTCTTGAAGGAGTAGCCCGACACACGCGGGCGTCGTCTTAGCCGCTAGGCTATGTTACTCAAGCACCCAATGGCCACGCCCCCAACATGCTTGGCCCGGGAAAGCATAAGTTGACCATAAATAGCTTTTACCCCCGGTTCGGCATGCGTCCGCAAGAGAGAGGGAGGATGCGCACACTGTATCATCTAGTGATGATCCCGTCGGAGGAATAAGATCATCTGTTTCTTCGCCCTGTTGGTATGGAAGCCCATGGGTTGGAAGTAGGAACAGTATTATCGTGGTGTAAGAAACTCGACTTGGCGGACCATGTGCCAGGTGGTCCAAACCCCCCCTCCTCTGGAAAAGTGGAGAAAAATACTTGCGCACCAAAAAATCCCCGAGACAAAAAAAAAGACAGCTGACCCCGCGAGGAGAGGTATCCAACCTCCTTGCATATGTTCCGATTACTCGACTGCTCGAGTGTTCGAGGTCTTACGGCAGTTGTAGACCTTGAATCGCTGAGACCCTCTAGTCAAGTTCGCGATCTTGAATACTAGTCTATTCAAGAAACCGTGACCACCCAATCAGCAGCCGTGCTCCAAGTCGTTTCTATCACAGTCATGATGAGTAATACTCGCACAATAGAGTTTTCTGTGTCCATGCTAAGCCCCAGAGTCTTTTCCATCCCGATTACTATAATGGGCCCGCATCATGATCCAGATTGCAGGCCGGACCAGAGAGCCCCGGCTGTCTAAGGAATACCGGAGGCGTTCTAAATGCTCAGTATATCATACAACAAAAGACCTTATCACGAAGTCAATCTGGCTACCCACTTATACGAACTCCCATCCGCCTCAAAAAAAAACGAGAAGAAAAAAACCCACCACGGCAACAAGCCTACAGAGCAGATATCGTAGAACATAGCCTCCTCAAATCTCATAATCATTCATATAAAAAAATCCTCTCCGCATCCCACATCACCCGAATGTCAATCGTGGCTTGGCCACGTCACGGTGAGAAACCATGAATATGATATGCACTCACTGGCAAGCCCGCTCTCCGGTGAAGAACGTTGAATGTCCTATAATATCCCACCGCTGCCTCCAGCAAACCAGGCAAGTCATAGTGACTGCGCAGAAATGGGCATGGACTCGGGCAGGGGCCTAATAATGGTGTAAGTTGGGACATCCTGGCGTCAGGGCATCCGGATGCTTTATAAATAGTCAAGTAACTTATATACTTTTGAAATAGTACGATCGTACCTTCTGATATGCACTCCCTACGCCTCTGAGCTTGTCTGCATTCTTTAGTCTTGGTTTAAAGATGCCAAAGTTCAATTCACCCCAATTCCTTTTCTCCTGTGCCGTTGCTCGATCAATTGATCGAATATGCAATTCCGTTCCTGTTTATTTTCACCCGTCCTCCCTATTGCATCCCACACACCATCGTATGTTGCTACCTAACTACATAAATAGTGGATCTCTCTGGCTCTCCTGAGTCTCCGATATACAGCTCAACCATTCCATCTCTTAAATACATACTGAACCCACCCAAGCGTGTGATATGAGCCCCAAGGGCAGCTTTTGCTCCTCTCACTGACCGTGCGCTTAGGCTGCCCTCGAGTGCAATGCATAGAAATTGGAAAGCCTATAAAGTTATAACCCTTGTCTCCAAAGAGATCCCCATGGGATCAACAGAAATAGTTTTCTAATTTTTACATGAACACCCAAGCACTCGAGTATAATGCCTAAGCAGCTTTCCTGTTACCATAAATCCAATATCGAGGAGTGAAGTTACAACCTTGCCTACCACTTGTGCAGTACCACATGTTTTTCTCGTCAGCAATCAGTGTTTAAACCTCGTGGGAGTAATGCCCCTCTTGGGATGCCCCCACTATCAGGAGGCTGATACCGGTAGGTCTTCCGGCGTATGATACTGCTTGTCTGAAGCGCCTTCTTACCTACCGTAAGCCAAGTTCCCAGCGCGCGATGCTCAACCTTGCACAAGCCATACCTCACTCATGATAAGTCGGAAGGAAGGTTTACGCGAACAGTACTTTGATCCAAACAGAGGGGACTGCGGTGTGGAGGGCTTGTTGATCACTACGGCACGGCACCAAACGCGCCATACGGTATGTTCTGGATTAAGATATGCGTAGAATCGTTGCCACCAGAGCACCCGTAGACTCAGGAATGGAGAGTGTCATTAATTTCGGGCCCCTACTGTATGCTTGCCCGAGTCTGGGACACTGTTGGGGGCTTGGATGAGCCCCACAACACTGCGGTGTGGAAGAGCTGGTGGGTACCTGTGGCACAATCGAACTGCGGTTATAAGGGTTCGGAAGATACCGGTAAGGCACTGAGAAGACGGGACATGGCTTGGACAGATAGGGAAAGGAGGAGAATAATGACCATGAGAGGAACACTCGTAGTATTAAAAACTGTCAATGTGATGGGGTGAAGCAGTGAGTCTGGAACCAGGTTCATACGAGTATTGGGCTTCTAGTCGGCCCTACAGATGGTTCTACAAGTACAAAAGCCTTTGATATTTCCCTCGGGTAAACCATGCCCCGCTGTGGGCCATGCTTACTTTCTGCCTCTCTTAGGTTTTGCCTTTGGCTTCGGCTCCTCTTCCTCCTCCTCCTCCTCCTCCTCCTCCTCCTCCTCCTCCTCCTCCTTTCCCTCCTCCTCCTCTCCCTCTCCCCCCTCGGCCCCACCCTCATCCTCGTGTTCAACAGCGGCCGACCCACCAAATTTTGGTCTCTCGAGCGTAACCCCCGCATCTGCAAGATGCTGTTCAATCTGTGGAAGGACAGATAACAAAGTGTTGAATTGTTCTATGGTAAGAGAGATACCCTAATCATGCGATGTCAGCATTAAATCGATATCAAAAATGAAAGCGAAAACATGGTAAATATTACCTTTTTTCCTGGAAGAACCTCCCCATCCTTTTCGAAATACTCGCGGATGTTTATCAAGTTCCTACCATTGAATTTGCTCACACCAACACGACGGAGGCGGCCTCCGATCTAAGGCCTGTAAGTATGGAACAAACCCATCAAGGCCTAAAGAAAAAACTCGCCTCCCAGTAGGGGTTTCCCCCATTATCAACAGCCTTCTTCCCAATCTCTACCTTGGAACGTTTGCTCGATGGTGCAGCATCCTCGACGAATCCGTCGTCGCTTTTGTACTTCTCTGCTTGACGCTTCTTACTTTTAGGAGGCATGTCGTAATTTTGATCGATTTCGTAGGTTTCGCAGAGATCTTCGTAGAGCTCTTCTCTTGAATGTTGGTTGAGAGCGGTTTGGTGGTTGAAGGTGCGGAGCTGGGGGGACGCGACAAAGCGGTTGGAAGGCAGAAGCCTGGCAACGCGTTTCCCAGTGACCTCACCATTAATTAGGCTGCCCACTCTTCGGGCTAGGACCCCAAGATTCACCAACATCTTATCTGATGAAAGACTAGATTAGATAAGATAAGCCTTACCTACACACTGAACAAGAGCCAGTCACAAATTGGTGATGATGCGATGCCTGCTGGAGGTAATTGTTTAAATCAGCTTAAGTAATAGAGTATAGGAATTAGCTCACAGTATGGGCTGTGTAAACAATTGGCGTTAATAATTTCAGAGCTCGGAAGGTGGTGATAATATTATCATAGTCAATAAGTTGGTGTTGTGGCCTCCGTTTGGCCTGTTTCAACTCTTCCCAACTGGTCAATAGCTGAACTATCAGCCAAGCCATCTGCACTCGCGAAGCTGGAAAAAGTTACCCGGAATTCTGGTGAGTTCCATACGGCGGGCTTCGATGCCTCCAGGGTTTTGGACGCATTGGTATCGATACCTGCACCCTGATATTCAAAGCTCTACATTGTATTGCATAGTTGTGCTACTATGATAATTATTCCCTGTATATTATACTTCAAGCACCTCAGGAGCCCCGTGTAAGGTGTTGGACTGCAAGCTGCCAAGTAAATGTAGCAGGGCCCACAAAAAACTGTATGCAAACAATTTGTTTCTTCGCCTTGTGTGTAATAAACCCCACATTCCGCCCAGGGAGTCTGCCCCACTAAACACCACGTCTACCCAGTGGTTTCTTTTCCACCATATTATAATTCATTTGCAAGGCAAATCAGATCAACAATCGGCACACCTAGACGACAAATCCATCAACCTTCCTCATCATGGCCGAGTCCGAGGCTAATGACGGCTCATCCCATGAAGGGAATCCAATGGTTTTGTCAATAATGAGCAGTTCTACCAAACGGCGAGTCCACGAATTGCATTCTCTCACCGAGCGAATACAGCGGGGTGGTAAGATTTCGATTCCAATTTACCCCTGGGGATTCTATGCTTGGAAAATAGATAAATTGACGTGATTCTAAACAGAACTTTCACAGGAGGAGTTTCCGCTTGTCGTTCAGCTACTTTTCAAAACGCACCCATATTACCACGATCGGAACTCCCGGGACGCTGTTCGAAAGTGCTTTCTCCAGATGTTCGAGTCCGAGACGCTTTCTAGTGCATACATTAGGTATCTCGTCGCTGCCACCAAGAACGAATCACAGAAGGGTGGAATTGCTCCTTCTAGCGCTTTTGTCTTACTTGAGTGGGCTTCCATTATCATATCCCAGATATCGAAATCGCTAGAGCTCTTCAATGCTCACATCAACGATCTACTGGCTGCGCAGGTATCGTTACTAGGGCTGTGCATGGGATCACCACATGCAAAGGAGAGCCTTAAGAAGTCTGCACTCACAGTCGCTAGACGCGGTCTGCGGGCAGCTTTCTCAATGAAAAATGAGTACGAGACTATTATCAAGGCTATGGTTGGAGGTCTCACGGCGAAGGGTTCTACATCGACACAAAAGAATGCCCTTTTGCTAGGTGTCATTAGCGGGGTGTGCGCTAGGGTGCCAACGTTGAAGGAGGTATTGGGAGGCTTGAAGAAGGAAATCCACGAATTCTATGCTAGAGAACTTATCATGTCGAGGACTCCTATTCCCCAATATATATCTGAGTCGCTTCATGACTTTTTCCAAGAATTCACCACCCTCGAGGAGTTCGAGGCCGAGTTAGTGCCTGTGCTGGATAAGGCCCTTTTGCGATCTCCTGAGGTTGTGTTGAATGGTCTTATTACCCCACTTTTCAAGTCGCTACCACCGACGATCGACATATCCAAGGCAATAGCCGACAAGTTATTAAGACCGCTATTGTCTTCGATCAAGTCTAGCAATGTCAACATTCGTAATGGTGCTGTCCTCGCATTCACAACAGGCATGAACAAATCTCTTGAGGGTGATGAACAAGCCATTGGCAAAATAATACACGAATTGGTGAACCCGGTGAAGGCGGGAAAAGTCACAGCTGCGGATCAACGTGTTTTATATGCTACTATGATAGAGACATTGTCTTTGTCTGACCGCGTTGGTGGAAGTTTTTCTACGAACCTTGCTGAGATTGCCATCAAGGAACAGAACGAGGCAGTTCTTCTGAGGCTATCCTCTGCTCTCTTTAATTCCTTAGCCAGAGAGCTCAAGAGAGAGACCGAGCCAGTGAAAGGTATAGTCGATACTATCAACAAAGGGTTGGCGGATAAGCGACAAAACTTCAGGCGAACATGGATCTTGAAAATTGGGGATTTGATCTGGGATATGGAAGGGACACCAACCACCGTCACTATAAATTTTTGTGAGAAAATTATGCAAAATATGGTGGATTCCTGGGCGGAGGTAGTAGCGAACCCACTCCCTGCAGCCCAGACTGGTCTTGTTACAGCTGGTTATGTTTTCACAGCGCTCGCATTGGATAAGATGGCAAAGTGGGATAACGAGAAGATAGCCTTGATAATCAAAAAGGCAGACATAGTCAAACAATGTCTCGCCACAGCACCAAAGCTATCATTTCTCTTAAATCACAAAGTCTACTCTAAGCTTACACAAGTCGATGACCAGAAGTGGGCGGTAAGAGCATTGGAAGCTACAGCAGATCATGTAGAATACGAAGCCAACCACGCGGACGCATGGGCTCTAGCCCTCTTGTACCTTCTCTGTGCCCACAACTCTCCGCTCGAGATCCGAAATCAAGCCGTATCTGCTCTTTCCTCCGCTTACATCCGCCGCCCAGAGGCCATCGGTAAGGTTGTGCTGAACGGGGTATGGCAATGGCTAAGGAAGATCGAGAATCACGAGAAAGACAGTGCCCCTTCCGCTGCTAAGACCGGGGGAACTTATATAGGCCTTGCTATCCATGCAATCTGTCTCTCAGCCAACACGGCAGGCGGGCTTGGAACCGGAACCGTGCTCGAGGAAATGGTCAAGAATCAGCTTGTCAATCTTGCGGTCGTTACCCATCATGAGCTTATGCCAGGAGTTGATTGGATCCGTCTTTGCCAAAAGACCGGAATTGATCCGGGGGAGTTGGCGAGTGAGAAAGCCGCGAGGTTGGTCGGCGAGATTAGAATGTATACGGGTTTAAGTGGGAGATCCTCCTATATTCGGGGAGCTGCCTTGAAGTCATCGGCAACATTGGCCTTCGTGGCGCCCGCTGCTATTACACCCTTGGTTGTCCAGCTATTCACCGACGATCTTAACCCGGCATTGCTAAGAGGAATCGGGCCTCAAGAAGCAGCAATCTGGAAGGCTCCTCCAGGAGTAGCCTATGTCGATGTTCTCTCTAAATCCGGTGCCGGTGTCCGACAAGAAAAGTCAAAAGATGCAGATACCCTAAAGTGGGAAGCAGAACTTCGGGCCCAACTTGCACAGAAGAAAGGTGCCGAGCGTAAGCTTACTGCCGATGAAAAAGCAAGGGTGGAAGAGCAAGTCGCCAAAGAGGCAGTGATTCGGAAAAATGTAGAAGAGGTCAATCTGAAGTTGAGCAGAGGTATCGGTGTCATTCAATGCCTTGCCGAAGGGCCGCCCACTGCTGTAGAGATGTGGATGGGTGCGGCGGTGAGAGCACTGCTCAAGGTGATGGAAGCTGGCGCGGGAGTGGTTATTGGCGATAGTGGGGTCAAAGCTTATCTGGTTTGTTCTCACTCAAACCTGAACCCCTGTTCCCATATTAAACGATGAAACTTACAGACCATAGGCCTGCGCTGAACATGTATCAACCAGAATCGGGGCTCTGAGAGCATTTATTGGTATTGCGAGTCTCAGAGCGTTGAAGGTTGGAGAATTATCTCCCGAGGTTCAAGAGGAACCACTCGGAGGTAACGCCGTATACTAGCCACTTCTGAGAAATCGTACCTGCTGACTCTATCCCTAGCTCTGACAACACGTCTACTATATCGACTTCGCTTCACCGGAGAGCAGCGCCCCTTCGATACCGTCTCGCTCGTTTACTTGCTGTCCTTCGTTAGTTTAGTTTTAGATAAAGGAGGTGTAGGCGCAGCGGAAGCGTCTGAAGAGGCTGATGAACAGATTGTGCTCGCAATAGAATTCCTATCGTTCCATACAGAATCATGTATGTGGCCGCATTACCTTTTTAGGTCACTATAACTAATCCGTGATAGGCACCGACCCTAACGTTCCTCGTGGAAAAATATTGAAGCTTTTGATTAACTCAATGCAGCTATATACTGCACATTATAAACTAATCAAGGACTGCCTTCTTGATCTGTGTAGATGTATTGCAGGCTCAATATCATTGGACGAAATCAAAATCCTAGTAGGTGGTGTCATTTCACCAGAAGTCAATGTTCGGACGGCAATTCTACAGGCTATCGATGCAGAAATCGATCTTACAGATTTTGACTTTTCAGAAGAGCTTTGGTTGGCCTGCCATGATGAACTCGACGAGAATGCAGAACTAGCGAAATCAATATGGGAGGAGAACACTCTAGAAGTTCACCAGGATTCTGCCGGAAAGATTATTCCATTTTTGGAATACATGGATAAACCACTGAGAGCAGCGGCAGCGAGAAGTTTGGCGGAAGCTGTTAGACAATTTCCTGATGTTTTCTCGAATACACTTGATACCCTACAGGACTTCTACCGCGAGAAGGCCAAACCCATTCTTCCCGCATACGACGAATTTGGTATGCTTAAGAAAGTCGATAACCGTGATCCCTGGGAATTTAGGAGTGGCATTGCACTTGCTTTTAAAGAGCTAGCACCAATCTTCATCTCGGCTAGGCTTGTGGGATTCTGTGCGTTCCTGATTGAAGGGGGGCCACTTGGTGATCGAAACCACACTGTCCGGGAAGAAATGATTGAAGCTGCTACCGCAATCATTGCAGACCAAGGCGCTACCCATGTAGAAGAACTTATGGAAGTTTTCGAGCGGAGTCTAGAAGGACCTGATGATGGATCAGAGCTTCGGGATAGGATCAACGAAGCAGTTATCATTCTTTACGGTGCTCTTGGGAGACATTTAGGAAGTGGAGACAAGCGGATACCCGGTGTTGTTGATCGATTATTGGCCACATTAAGCACCCCGAGCGAAACGGTGCAGTATGCAGTTGCGGAATGCCTTCCCCCACTAATTAAAGCCTCGAGGGATAAGGCCCCAGATTACATCAAGAAATTACTAGATCAGTTATTTACAGCTAAAGCTTACGCTGCACGCAGGGGGGCTGCATATGGCCTTGCTGGCGTGATCAAGGGACGGGGTATATCCGCGCTGAAGGACTACAGGGTCATGTCAGCGCTCCGAGGAGCGGTGGAGAACAAGAAAGAACCCAATGCACGCCAAGGAGCCCTTTTTGCCTATGAACTCCTTTCGTTGATCCTTGGAAGGTTGTTCGAACCATATGTGATCCAGATACTGCCACTTTTACTCCAGAGCTTTGGCGATAGTGTCATCGATGTTCGAGAGGCTTGCTCAGATGCCGCCAAGGTCTGTTTCTCTAGTTTGAGTTCGTATGGTGTCAAAGTTATTCTCCCGGATCTGTTGGAAGGTCTTGATGAACCGGCATGGAGAAGTAAGAAGGGTGCTTGCGAAACCCTCGGGGCAATGGCCTACCTGGCTCCTCATCAGTTGGCTATTAGCCTTCCCGAGATTATCCCACCATTAACGACTGTCCTGAATGACTCGCATAAAGAGGTCCGAGCAGCCGCAAACCGAAGTTTGAAGAAGTTTGGTGAAGTTATCAGTAACCCCGAAGTTAAGGACGTAGTGGACGTTCTGTTGAAGGCACTCAGCGACCCTACAAAGTATACGGATGACGCTTTAGATGTTCTTATGAAAGTGTCTTTCGTGCACTATCTAGATGCTCCATCACTCGCATTGGTAAGTGCTTGACTCAAACCATTTAGGTCGAGTGACTGACTCATGACGCAGATTGTCCGCATTTTGGAACGAGGCCTCGGAGACCGATCTGCCACAAAACGGAAGGCCTCCCAGATTATCGGCTCTTTGGCGCATCTTACAGAGAGGAAGGATGTTATGGTTCATATCCCCATTTTAGTATCTGGCCTGAAACAAGCAATTGTTGATCCAGTGCCTGCTACAAGAGCAACTGCTTCGAAAGCACTCGGATCACTTGTCGAGAAGCTTGGCGAGGATGCTCTACCAGATATCATTCCAGGTCTTATGGCTACTCTTAAGTCCGACACTGGTGCTGGAGATAGATTGGGTTCTGCACAAGCACTATCGGAAGTTCTCTCTGGACTTGGTACCCAGCGCCTAGAGGAGACCCTTCCAACAATTCTCCAAAATGCCAACAGCTCGAAGCCATCTGTCCGCGAGGGCTTCATGTCACTATTCATCTTCTTGCCAGCTTGTTTTGGAAACTCCTTCAGCGCGTATCTCAGCAAGATTATTCCCCCGATTCTCTCTGGTCTTGCGGACGATATTGAATCTATTAGAGAGACCTCCCTGCGCGCTGGTCGTTTGCTGGTCAAGAATTTCGCAACCAGAGCCATCGACTTGCTGTTACCTGAGCTCGAGCGAGGGCTTGCAGACAACAACCACAGAATCCGTCTGTCTTCAGTTGAATTGGTTGGGGATCTTCTCTTCAATCTCACTGGTATCAGCGGTAAGGCCGAGCAAGATGATCTAGAGGCCACCGGTGAAATCGGAAACTCTCTTCTTGAGGTCCTCGGTAAGGAGAAACGCGACAAGGTCCTTTCGGCACTCTACATATGCAGATGCGATACATCTGGCCAAGTTAGACTTGCAGCCGTTGCCGTTTGGAAAGCACTTGTGGCAAGCCCCAGAACACTCAAGGAGTTGGTACCGACTCTTACCCAGCTCATCATTCGACGACTTGCAAGTTCGAGCACAGAACAAAAGGTTATCGCTGGACAGGCACTTGGAGAACTTATCCGGAAAGCCGGCGAGGGTGTTTTATCAACCCTACTACCAACACTCGAGGAAGGTCTTCGCTCCGCCACGGATACAGATGCCAAGCAAGGTATCTGTATTGCCCTCAAGGAAGTGGTCAATTCTACGTCTCGTGAGTCACTGGAGGGCTATGAAACCACTCTGGTATCCGTGGTACGAACAGCGCTGGTAGATGCAGACAAAGATGTAAGAGAGGCCGCGGCGGAGGCGTTCGATGCTCTTCAGAGACTCATTGGCAAGAGGATCGTCGACCAAGTTCTTCCGCACCTCCTCAGCCTTCTCAGGTCAGAGGGCGATGCAGAACATGCTTTGGCGGCACTCCTCACATTGCTTACAGAGCAGACTCGCTCTAATATCATTCTACCTGTCCTCATTCCGACATTGCTCTCTCCTCCCATTTCACACTTCAACGCCCGCGCACTCGCATCGCTTGCGAAAGTTGCCAGCAGTTCTTTGAACAGGAGGCTGCCTAGTATCATGAACTCACTGATGGACAATATTATCGTCTGCCAAGACGAAGAGCTGCTTGCGGATCTCAATGCCTCCTTTGATTCAGTCCTTCTCTCGGTGGACGAGTACGATGGTTTGAGCATAGCAATGAGCGAAATGCTAAAATTAGTCAAGCACGACGATCACAGAAAGAGAGCTTCTGCTTGCGAGCACTTTTCCAGATTCTTCGCAGAAACAGACGTGGACTACTCTAAATATACACAAGACTGTGTCCGCGTACTACTGATCTCCTTCGACGACCGTGATAAGCAAGTGGTGAAGAACGCCTGGAGCGCCCTCAACGAGCTAACCAGGAAGCTCAAAAAGGAGGAAATGGAAGCCCTCGTATTCTCAACCAGACAAGTCCTCCAGCAAGTCGGTGTTTCCGGAGCGGAATTACCAGGCTTCTCTCTACCAAAGGGAATCAACGCCATCCTCCCCATCTTCTTGCAGGGCCTGATGTACGGAACTCCCGATCAGCGAACTCAATCCGCCCTAGCAATATCAGACATCATCGACAGAACCAACGGTGAATCATTACGTCCTTTCGTCACCCAGATCACCGGGCCGTTGATCCGTGTCGTCTCGGAGAGGTCTGTGGATGTCAAGGCTGCGATCCTATTAACTTTGAATTCATTACTGCAAAAGATCCCGACATACTTAAAACCATTCTTACCCCAGCTGCAGAGAACCTTTGCAAAATCCCTTGCAGACACGTCGAGTGAGCTTTTGAGGACTAGGGCGGCTAAGGCTTTGGGGACCCTTATCACTTTGACACCTAGAATTGATCCTTTGATTTCTGGTTCGCTTATCCTGAGATATCACGAAGATTATTACTAACCGGTTTACTGCAGAATTGGTAACAGGAGCAAAGACACCTGACCCTGGTGTGAAAGATGCCATGATGAAAGCCCTCTACGAAGTCGTCAGCAAGGCTGGTGGGAACATGGGTGAGCCGTCCAAAGCATCCATACTCTCACTCATAGAAGGCGACCTCGACCAGGACGACGGTAACACGCCCTCCCATCCTCCCCTTCCCCATATCTAACCACGTTACTAACTTAATATCAGACCGCATGGCCATTGCCGGAGCCCGCCTATTGGGTGTTCTAGTACCCCATCTTTCCCCAGACGATTCCTGCAGAGTGATACGGTAATCTCCTATCTTCCCCCACCTCTCCTTCCATTACACAAGGAAAAAGCACAAAAGAGAGAAAAATGCGATCTAACTTTCTTTAACCGCCCGCAGAACCCACGCGGTTTCCAACGCCTTCACAAAAGCATCGGTTCTTGGCCTCAATGCCGTGCTCGTAGAGTCGCCTGCTAGTCTGACTGATTCCCCCTTCTTTGAGGAGACGCCGTCGATTATCACCCAAGGGATATCACACAAGAACGTCCGTCCCCCCTTTCTTTCTTTTTCTTTCTTTCTTTTTTCTTTCTTCTGTACCGGCCGCTCTCTTTTCTTCAGTACACACGGGATAGCCGAGAGAAAAAGAAGGAAAGCTTACAAAGAAATTACTATTTACAGCCCTTCATATCGGACAACTGCGTTTTGGCCGCAGGCAAATTCTTAATATCCTCGGACCTGAGCAAGTCCTTCGAAACAACAAAGAGCATCCTAGAGTCGCTCACGCAAGCCATAAAAAACCCCTTAAGCGCATCGATAGATACGAAACGTCTAGCGCTAGTGGTTATCCGAACGGTCAGCCGCCTACAACCAGAAGTAAGCGCCCACTCCCCCCCCCCCAATCTATTCATAAGGGAGAAAATAAGGAAAAGAAAAGAAAACACATGCATCCCATTCACAAAAAACTAAAAAAACTCACACTCTTTTTTATAACCCCTACAGGTGACCAGACCCCACCTCCCCCTCCTAGCGCCCGTGATCTTCTCTTCGGTCCGGGACATCGTCATACCCGTGAAGCTCTCGGCGGAACAAGCATTCATAGCCATCTTCCAGGTGGTCCAGCAAGGCGACGCGGTGTTCGAAAAGTACATTGGCACGGTGGAAGGGCCGCAGAAGCGCAGCATGCACGACTACTTCCGCCGCGTTGCGATGAAGTTGGCCGCCGCCGAGAAGGAGAGGAATGAGGCGGGCGGCGCGGGGCTGGGCTTGAATAGCGATGAGGAGGAGGATATGAAGGAGATTATGAGCGTTGGGCGGGCTGATAGTGAGGGGTGGGTGAGCGGTGATTAGGTTGTGGTTAGGTTTGATGATTGTGAAGAGGATGGATCTAGGATGAATATCTGTTTCCTTTTTTTTCTTTTCGTCTCCTTTAGCCAAAAGTTTAGCTTCTTGTCTCTCCTAGTGATCATAGCGAGGTTTTCTTTTTTCTCTCTTCTTCTCACCGTTGGCAGGGTAAATTTAAATTTTCGTAGGCCTGCTGCCCGTGGCATGGTACAGCCCTGTACTGCACATATATCATATCTCGAGTTCAGCATCCTCGTCCTTGGCCCAAAACATAACAGAAGACACCCACTCAGGCAAACACAGGTTGAGGACTTTATTCTATCATGAGCGTACTCGTAATTCGTACATACAGCACAACAAACCATACCATACCACCATAAGACCCAAAGAGAGAAATATAGAATTAAACATCAAACAGTACCGTACTAGTACAACAAATTACAGCACCGACACAATCCCAGGGCCAAATCCCAATCCTCCAGCGAGAAAGAGAAAAAAAGAAAGAAAAAATAAACACAATCCCAACCAAGCTATGCAAATCCCGATTCTATCACATCATACAACGTACAGGTACTCAAGCACTTTCTTCAGGAGGGGGTCTCAACACAATTCGAGTCATAATCAATGAACCAAACCCAAGCCGCACCAGGCAAGACTCTTAATCTATCAATCAACCACGATGGGCCAAGGGCAGATTAGCGCAGCACGGAAGTATAAACGCATCGCCGCAGAGGGCGTAACGACCCCCGCTGCTGCTGCCACTGTTCTCACGGCAAACGTCGCTCCACTTCCAGTCCGGTATAAAAGTCCAATGAAATAAAAGCATGCACAGATTGGATGACAGAAATGAAAGGATAGAATGCCCTAGGCTACCCTCGCAAACATGTCATCCAAGGAGGCAGTTCCGCCTCTAAAGCTCAAGACGGGATATTTACTCTCGGCCAGTCGCTTCTCCGCTGCAATGGATTCGAGGACCCTGTAATATAGCGAGTAAGTAAGGTAAGTTTAGTCAGTCAATCCCAGCCAATACGAAATGGGGAAAGAAAGAAAGAGCCAAAGACAAGACAACTTACCACTCAACACGCACGTATCTAACACCATTCCCCTTCTTGGTCAAAATCTCCTTCTGTAACTTTCCCGCCGCAAGCCCACCCCCAATCCCCCCTCCCCCACTACCAAGCCCATCGACAGGCTTAGCAAGAACAACATGACTAACCCTCTTCCGACTCATGACCGTCGTCACGACGGCCCCATTCGCAACGAGCACCCTCTTCAACTCGACGTCCGAAATCAGCGGCGCGGTGGACCCATTAACGTATACCGTGCACCCAGCGAATATCGTTTTCTTCTTCTCCCTCTCGACGACCTCAACGCCAGCCTCCTCCCCCTTCTTCTTCTCCTCTTTTCCCCCGTCCTGCTCCTCCTCCTCCTTCTTCTTCTTCACCCCTAGTTTCGACGCTCTTGATATGGCGGCAGCGATAATGGTAGGAGTAGCTTCACGGAATTGTTTCTGTAACTTTGAGTTCCGGGACCTATGCCACGAGGCGGGCTTTGAGATGCCTGAGCCGACTTGGTGTCCGGTTGAGGAACTGCTGTAGGTATCTATGCGGAGTTGTTTGAGTTTTGGTTGGGAGCGGCCCATCTTTTTTCTCTTTTTCTTTTTCTTTTGTAAATTTTTTTCTTTTCTTTCCCCCCTTTGAAGGTATGATACCACCTATACGACAGGAAGTGGTTTGGATGGGTGGATGGGTGGGTGGATGGAGTGTGTGGGAGGGAGGGAGGGAGGAAGGGAGGGAGTGTGGGAAGACGTGGTGTTGATGTTGTCGCTTTGCCCTTGGGGGTTTAGCGTGTTTGGGTTTGGTGATTCGCGTTGCGCAATGCCGTTAGGGACGTGCGCATTCCGGGTGTGCGTGTGTGTGTGTGTGTGTGTGTGTGTGTGTGTCGTGGAAACTTGTTGTATGATAGGAGTTGGTGTGGTGGGTGCGGTATTATGGTTTCGAGTGATAGTTCGGGGTTATGATATACTGCGGTGTTATGGGTACGGACGGTTATAATACCATTTTCATATGAACTACACGGGGGAAGCTTGATAATTATGCTGGCCAACTACCATAACGGAACTAGGTTTTTCTGGCTATTTTCAAGCCGGAATATGTGATTGGTAGGGGCAAACACCATTCATTTGCACCACCCCCCCCCCCCCACCCCCCTCCGTGAAACAAAAAAGTGATTCCTATCATAATATAAAACTTGTTTTTCGCAAAATTAGTCATTACCACAATTAAGGCCTTGAGCAGGGAAGCCTTACGGGGAAGTACCTCTTGAGGAGGAGGGTACTTTTTCCACTCGAGGCCTGACCGGATGAGTCAATTCACTTTTTGCGACATTTCGTTCGTTTCAAGTGCTTTTCTGATATATTGATTATTGCTCCTCCTCCACCCATTCATTGGCGGCGTTGCTGAGGAGAGATGAGGAATATCAATTAGCTGCGCAGCACACCGTTTGTGGTCCTGATAGATAGCGCAATGACTGACTGGCATGGGTAGACCAGAGTATGTATACTGTATAGTGCTGACCTCCCCCTCTACAGTACAAGTAGTACGGTATGGCGTTAGTAGTGGTACTAGCAGTAACCCCCTAGAGCACATCAGCCCGGAGAAAACACTATATGTCCCCCGTAATACTAACAGATTACAGTGCAGAATCTCCAAGCAGTTACTCGAATTACGATATAGTGCCAGTAGTAGTACCGGTACTGTAACTGTACTATCCGACAGCCGAAACAAAAATCCTCAAATAAACAAATAAACAAAAAACAAGAAAAAAACAAAACAAAACAAAATCCCCACCATGACGCTCGAAGGGACTGCATCGCATTGCACTGCACCGCGCTCAATTGCATAGCAGCCGCCGCACCACGGTATCCCTCCTCCAGCAGCAGCAGCAGTAGCAGCAGCAGCAGCAAAACATCCTACATTACAGCAACCCTACTGCACAGTACAGTACCAGCTACTGTACCTACCACAGTACTTATCTACGATACCAACCCACAGCACTCCACTATTCCCATCCAGGAATTCCTCATCTTCCTCCTCCTCCTCCTCCTTTCCTTCTCCTTCCCGAAAAAGCACGTTTTTACTTATTACTATTTTTTATTTTTTATTTACTTCTTCCTCTCATCTCACCTTCCCCCCTCCGTCATCTCATCATATCATAATTACCACACAATACAAAACACATAGTTCCCCCCTCGGTCTCTCAATCCATCCCTCCATCCCTTCATCCCTCCATCCATCTCCCTCCATCCATCCACTCGCTCCGTAAATTCCAAAACCCATTTTCCTGGCTTCGGTCCACATCCTTTTTCCCTCCCTTTCCTTCCATGCTTGCCTGCTTGCTGCTAGATGGATTCTCCTGCCCTGCCCTGCGATGCAAGTAATACTGTAACCGTACCTTCAGCATAGGCGTAGGGCTGAGGTATATGCATTTACGAGGTCTTACTGGCCAGTTTCTCAATGTATGATAATATGAATCTGACAGGAAAGGAATTAGGGTTGGGTTTTATGTTTTACTTTTTCTTTTCTTCTTCTTCTTCTTCTTCTTCTTCTTCTTCTTCTCCTCCCCCCGTTTCTTTTCTTTTCTTTTGAAAATGGATAAACTATTTTGTTTCACGCTTTGGCGGGGAGGGGGGAGGGGGGAGGGGGGGTTCCGGCCAGCCCTTTCCGGGAAGTTGTTTTCGTTGTCGTAGTTGAGTTACGGTAGCTGGTCGGCTCGTCGGTTAGTTATTTTGTTTAAAGTGGCGCAAAGGAATGCCATTGGGTAGGTGGGTTATGATGGAAGGAGGAGCAGGATGGAGGAGGAGGAGGAGAACTGGGTGTGGTGGGGTATCCGTTTCAGAAACTTCATATCAGAGTGACTTGTACTACGCGTACTCCCCCCTCCTCCGTCCCTCCGTCCCTCCGTCCCTCCTTCCCACTCAGGCTCATAACCCTCCACATCCCGAGAGAAACAAGATATTATACGACGCTTATTCTATTTTTTTCCCATACTTGTAGTATCTCGGTAGCTCAGGTTGGCATAATTCACCAGAGTAAAAATACTCCTCCTCCTCCTCCTTCCCCTCCTCGCCCATCCATCCACCCACCCACCCCATCCATCTGAGCAACCAACCAACCATTACCGGTACTTGGGGTTGAGTTAAAAAAATAAAATAAAAAATGGTCCCCCCACCCTTCCACTTTCCCTCCCCTCCCAATTAAAAAAAAAAAAGCACCACTCGAGTAGAGAACAACTCAATGATATTCCATGATGAAAGCAAAGCAACAAAGCGCAAAGCAGAAAAGAGAAAAGAAAGAAAAAAGAAAAAAGAGAAAAAAAGTCACAATTGGGAAATTATCACGACAATAGGAAACAAAAATTTTAATAATAGGGGCGCCCCCCCCCCCCGCCACCGCCCACCCCACAAGAAGAAAAGAAAAACACTAC
>Ga0307513_10002335_pt1 | contig 26405 bp, 24 predicted proteins | sample 15_EM_MG_FD_202174 | JGI IMG/M metagenome (GOLD analysis project Ga0307513, IMG submission 202174) | Populus trichocarpa ectomycorrhiza microbial communities from riparian zone in the Pacific Northwest, United States - 15_EM | ecosystem: Host-associated > Plants > Roots > Unclassified | place...
GCATTAGTAAGAGTAGAGAACTGGTTCTCTAATCATCGTTCCAATCAGTTAGCCATATCTTGAAACGTGAACTCTTTGTGGTTCCTGAGTAGTCTCCCAGATGCCTCCGGGAAGTCCCTACTCAGGAAGCTTGGGTTCAGATATGTGCTCTCCCTTATGGTGGCATATACCTCGCGCATAATTATGCAAGCTATTCCCGCTAGGGTAATAAATTCTATCCTGACCCCCCCCCAGGGCGCTCTTACCCTCAGCTTAAGCAGCAATGCTGTGACCTGCTAATGCAAGAATCAGAATCCCAGGCTCCTGACCCACCTAGATACCCTCATCGCCCCCCACTCTGGCCCTACCCTTTTATGGGCGTCAACAAATTTGACGCAGGCCGGCTCCACCAGATGAGATCTGTGAAGAGCTACCGCCGCGCACACCTCTTATAGGACGATGACCGTCCCACCACCTTCAGGGGGTCTCTGAACTCGGCCCAGAGTCACCCGTCTGGTCATCGACCGCTCTTCTAAGAGCCCTCTCCTGCTTCCTGCAGTCAACTCTGACTGCCTTCCCCTCGGGCATCTTTTCGCACCCCACGTCATCTGCCAGTTCAGCTTCTTCCTGCTCATGTAATTTCGTTTTCTTTGTTTATTTTATGTCATCACATCAAAGCTGGTGATATTTCTTTATTTCTCAGGTTGCCTCTGAGTACGGCTGGTTTTCAGAGGGTTTCCTTGCCATACTTGTTAAGATTTTCATGCCTGTAGGGAGGCCAGAAACCGGTACGGACCCCTATTGAAGACTTTTGGTGACGGTTATTTCTTTTGTTTGTTCTCTATGGATTTTGGATTTTGTTTTCACCATACCTAGCGCTCTATGCGATTTCTTGTACCTTAACAACCAATATAGGATATAGAAAAAGAAAAGGAAAAAAAGAGAAAAAACAATGCCCGCTATTTCCTTGGTTCTTTACACTAGCTGGTATTTCTTTCACAACTCTTGTAATTCAGAATAAAACGGTTTCTATTCTGATATCCAAGACCTACGCCAAGAACCCACGAACCCTGACCCTGATCTGTCATTACACTATCAGTCTTGACCTGAGATTGTCATCTCTGAACCCCAGGCTAAATGACTGTCATTGTTTAGAGCCTTCCTGTCATTGTATGCCTTAGACTAAGATCCAGTGCCAAGACCCTGTTATAGCAGGTCTTCCCTCTCCCGCCTAAACCCTTCACACTCCTTCTACACAACTGCGTCGGGATCTGGGATGTGTTTCTCTCATTATTTGGGTCTGTTTCACAGGTGACCCACCCCCTATCGATTGTCACCCTTCAAGACCCCCTGGTCTACAGGGGTAAACCACCCTCCTTTCAGCTTTACACCTGCTTATCCCCCCAGGTGTGGGAGGGGCAAAGCCCCACGTGGCCTTTGATGTTTTTAGTACTTTTCTTTCCACTGTTACTCTGTTCCCACGTTTTTTCGACAGGAACGACATCATGCCTTTGGATCTTTTTACTCCTGACGGATTCTTCAACTCCTCTACCACCAGCTTCACGATCATTAACTCCTATAGTACCAAGGGTCACTCAAACAACACGTGTTCAGTTCCGCCCGCGCTTATCTTCCCTAGCCTGCCTGGCAGCACCCTTACGCTGGGCAACCTTAATATTCATCACCCTCCTGCAGACCCTCTCCGGGGGTTCAAGGAAGGCGAGCTCGTTACCCGGCTCCATACTTTGAAAGAGCTACCGAGTTAGGTTTCTCACACCTCAACACTCCTGCGGTATAGACCCGGTTTTCCATGTCTCTGGTGGGTCCACCTGGAGTCCTAGACCTGGCCTTCGCCTCCCCCATGCTTGCTCCTTACACTTCTGAGTATTTCGACCTCTTGCTATCCACACGGTCCGACCACATTCCTATTTGTCTTTGCTTCAAAGTGCCGCTCTTTCATCCCCCCTCTCCTACACCCAACTGGGCCTTGACCGACTGGGCTCCAATAGAGTTTACCCTTAAGTCCCTCTCCATCCCGCCCCCTCTCCTCTACCGACCTCCCAATCTCTAGGGATCTGGTTCGACTCCAACCTCAATAAAAGAACTGCCCTGCTAGCTCTCTACACGTCCCTCTAGCGCATCATACACCGATCGAAGCCCTGGTGGTCAGCGTCTCTATCTACCCTCAAAAATACTTACAACTCCACTCTCAGGTCCTCCAAGCGGGACCGGAACAACATCGCTCTTTTACCATTGGCAAGAGCCGCCCAGTTCTTGTAGTACTTCAAGGCAATCAAGAAGGCAAAGCGGGATCACTGGTGCTCTTTCCTGGCAACTGCTACCCTCAGATGGTCTGGATGGCCAAGAGGCCTGCCATTCGCCGCCCCCCACCTCATTTCCAGGAACCGTACAGGGCCTCCACCCCCCTCAATCTAAATTACACTGTCCTTGATCACTTTTTCCCCTGTGACTCACCTCAGGCTTCGGCCACCTCTCTCCTCACCTGCAAAGTCACCCCTCCTCTCCTAGCCTCAGAGGTTGCAAGAGCATTGGCACGCTCTTCCCCATAATCGGCCCCTGGCCCAGACATGACCCCCAACTCTGTTTGAAAACGGATAAACTGAACGGCCCCCCTCCTCATTACTAGCCTCCTATCCCCCCTTGTCTCCTATAGGTTCTACCCCCGCTCCCTCAAAAAGGCTGACGGCATCATCTTGGACAAGTCAGGCCAGCCATCCTATGACTCTCCTTCCTCTTTCCACGTAATCGTCCTCCTCCAAACCTTCTCCAAGATAATGGAGCGAATCAGAAACCGTCGCCTCTCCTCTGTTGCCCGTGTGACGGGGTTTCTCAACCCCGACCAACGCGGTTCCCTGGCTGGCCTGTCAGTGGCGGACGTGTGCAATACCCTCGCCCACGGGATAAGAACCCTGCAGATGGACAAGAGGAAAGTTTCTACTATGGATATCGAAGAGGACTTCACCAACGTCAATCCCTCAACTGTCTGTGGGATAATGAATGCCAAAGAGGTCAACACGTAGCTTCTGTCTTGGACACGTTCCTTCCTCATGGGCAGATCCTGCCCCCTTCACTTTCCACTGTCCCCTCTGGTCTTCGTCCCTGTTTCAGTGGGCACCCTCCAGGGCTCTCCTGTCTCCCCCATTTTGTTTGTCATTTATTTTTCTGGTCATCACCTTGAGATCCCTTATGGGCTCACCCTATCCTACGTGGACAATTTTGCGCTCAGTGTCTTATGCCTCGTACCGCTGTACCATCCAACTGCCCCAGAATCAGTACGCCCTAATCAAGGCCAGATGCTCCCGGCTGGGAGTGGGCTTCTCTATCCCGAAAACAGAACTCATCCCCTAGAGATCTAACATGGCCAGGGACCCTCGGTCCAGCCCCCCTATTCATCTCGATAGGGCTGTCTTCCAATCCAAAACCGAGCTCAGGTGGCTAGGGTACTGGTTTACGCCCTCCCTCTCTACTACCCACACTTCACGAAACGCCTAGCCAAGGCCCAGGCTCCTTTTGTTGCTATCAAATGGTTGTCCCCACCGGGGATGGGCCTCCCCTCTTTTCTATTCCATTGGCTGACATAGTCACTACTCTTCCCCATCCTCAGCGATGGAGATGATGTCTTCACCCCTACAGTTCACATAGTCAGAGGGCTGTCTGCCTTCTAGCACAAGACCCAGAGGTGGTGCACTAATTGTTTCTCCTGCACCCCAACCTGCATCCTGGCGGTAGAGGCCTGCCTCCCGCCCCTGGACCTGTTACTGTCGTACCAGAAATGACTAGCCACTCTGCGTATGCTGTGCTCCCCCCCAGAGATGAATCCGGCCACGGCCCGCCTCTCCCCCACTGTTCAGACTCCTTCCCTCCACCGCCACGACCCAAACCCCACTGCTCTCCTGTTAAGGAATCCGGGCAACCACCTCCCCCTCCCATAGCTGCAGACTAGGCGTCCCGCGAAAAACAGGTCACACCTACCCTTGGACATCGTCTGCCACTCACTTTTATTTCTCCTCGGACCGGATGAGCAATCCCCCCTTCCCATCATCTCCAAACACCTGATTGGCGAGTGTTACCCCGACCCTGGGACAGTCCTACCCTCAGCTTAAGCGGCGATGCCGGGACCTCCTCATAGAAGATTGGGAATACATGGCTCCTGACCCGACTAGATACCCATACTGCCCCTCTCTAAGGCCTCACCCCTTCATGGGCCTCACCCTTTCCTACCCCTCAACAAATTTGACGCTAGTCGGCTCCACGAGATAAGATCGGGGAAGAGCTACCTCTGTGCCCACCACTCATGGTACAACAATGGTCCCACCACCTGCCCAAGATGCAATGGGGGTCCTTAGTCATTCAAGCATGATATTCATTCCTGCCCTGGGAGAGAACCAGCCAGAGCCCCCCACCTTCAGGAAGTTTTTGATCTTGGCCCTGAAGCATCCGTCTGGTACTCGGCCACTCTGCTAGGAGCCCTCTCCCGCTTCATTTGGTCTACTCACCCAGCCTTCCCCCCGTTCATGTTTTCTGGCCCCACGTCACCCTCCGGTTCAGTCTCTTGATGCTCCTCTAATTTAGTTTCCTTTGGGTATTTTATCTCCTCTCACTAGAGCTAGGTTTCGTTTGTTTGCTTTTCAGGTTGCGTGTATTTTCCTCGGATTCTTAGGAGGGTTTCCTTGCCTTACTTGTTATGATTTTTGTACCTGTATGGGGGCCAGGAAGCGGTACAGACCCCTACTCAAGATGATTGGTGATAGATATTTCCTTTGTTTGTCTGTTTTGTCTTTTAGGATTTGTTTTCACCATACCTAGAGCTCCATGTGATCTCTTGTACCTTAACAACAAATATTTGATATAAAAAGATTAAAAAAAGCCCCCTACCTCCTTAGCGCTTTATGCTACCTGGTATTTCTTTCACAACACCTGTACTTCAGAATATAACGTCTTCTATTCTGATATCCAAGATTCACACCAAGAACCCACGAACCCTAACCCTGATCTACAATTACACGATCAGCCTTGACCTGAGAATGTCATCTCCGAACTCTTATGCTAAATGACTGTCATCGTTTAGGACCTTCCTGTCGTTGTGTACCTTGGACTAACGTCCAGTGCCAAGACCCCTTTACACTATAGTTGTCCCATGTGGGCCTCAGGGGTTTCAATCAATACCTAATGTCTTATGAGATATGAGAGGGATACGGCTCCCTGGTAATACCCCCTGCTGCATGCATCAAAGTACGATATACATGAGGCAAAACCGTTTTTGCTGATGGACTCAAGCCCATATGGTATACCAAGAGGGAACCAGAGTGAGACTAGACCGGTATACTTACTACACTAGCGGTAGGCATGAGTTGGTGCAAGTATCGAGACAGGGACTGGCTGACATGGTAGTGTAGTTGGCATGGTATGTGACTTCTGTGGAAGGTCATGTGTTCAACTTGAATTAACGGCAGAGTTATTTATATGCATAGCACAAATGTTTCAACAACGAAAGATTTAAGATAAATAAAGTAGTAAAACACCTTGAAAAGTGCTCTACGGCATAGAACTACAATACTGAGGAACTCAGATACCATACCATTACTGACAAAGTCAGCTGCGAACTTACGCCACAGTTATCCCACAATCGTGAAGCTCCTAGATTTTTATCGAGCCACTCCGTCTGGCATGAAATGGGCTACTGAGCGAACAGGAGTCATCAGAACCTTCTTTAATGTTCAAGGGACATTTCTAACACCCACCTCTTCTCCTAGGATTGGTACGGCACGACAGCACTGTACAGCTCTATAGTTGTGTACTTCCTAATAAAGTGAGATCTATCAGAATGCGCCCTCAACACCTTATGAGTTGTGGTCATCCATCTAACCAGAAGCTGTTTGCAGGATATATAAGTTGTGTGAGGGTTACCACCACCTGGGCCGCCAGCTGGTAAACACTTGGGAACCACCTACACACATACTTTAACCTCCAGGTAGTAGTCTGATTAACTGTAGCTGGCTTGAGTCTGACTGGGGAAGCTCCGAGGCTTCCAGGACACCTACACCCAATGCCAATCCCAGGCTATCCCGTGAACTGCAGCATTACAACCGGTGATTAGTGGACTCTAGAGGGGTGAGCCTTGTCACAATTCGAGCAGGTCCCGTGTTGTTGGTTGCGGATAGCGCCTATGCAGTCAAGCAAGCAGAGACTTCTTATCGTAGGAGCATGCAGTTAAGTTTAGAGGCTTAGTATAGCGATGTCGATTGCCCAATGGACTCCATAGCTTGTATCGACAAAACCACCAGTGGGCTAGTGAGTCCCGATAGATATTATCTCGACAGTAGGCATGTCAGTTGGCCACTACAGTGCTACCAATAGCAAGAGGTTTTCGCTCTGGCAGATGTAGTTGGAGAGACATCACCAGGAGGACTTCCTATTGGTGGTTATAGTTCATATGCAAGGTCTTCGGATTGCCTCCAGGTATGAATCCACTCTTGGTAGGGGAGTTGGACAGCCCTGAGCTGAGCTGGGTGCTCAGAAAAGGTCCCAATGATTTACTGTTGTTCTCTGGTTTTACATTATTCTACTTAACAAAAGTGAGAGACATCCTATTCTGACAATCAATCATCCTTGTGAAGGCTTATTGCGTGAACCTTTCCGGCTTAATGATATTAAGTTTAACAGCTTGATTCTACTTTGAATTGTCTTTCATCATTTTCTTCCTGACTGCTTTTTTGAGACTTCGGTGGGGTTAGAATTTTAGGATCTGTCTTCCTATAGAGTGCTCCTGTTACCCTGAGCATTCTATAAAGCTATCTTATTTTTAATTCTGTTATTGGTAGTGGAATGAGGGGGTGAAATTGGCTATTTTTGGTGTAAAATTCTACCTGTGCACTCACCTTTTCCATTTCAGTTACCAAAGCTACGCTAAAGCATACCCCTATCCAGTGGCCGATTCCAGACCGACCTACTGGAACTCTGTCCCTCACCACCTATAACAATAACACAAAAACAACAAACCGCCCAGTATAATAAATTATCAAAAACACAGTCTGACATCCCCTGAAAGCGAACCATCCCCTGAGCAGGTTAACATACCGAATACAGAATTGGTATCATTAGTAAATAACCAATGACAAAGGTAATCTTATGTTGCTAAAACTCCAGCACTCACCTGCCATGCGGGCTCCTCCATCAACTGCTTCGTCAACAAAAATAATAGCTTGGATTCTGGGCCCCCTGTGCATCAGAGGTACAGGACGTCAGAACACAAATCATCAATCAGGACGCAATCATGCTACCACACAACTCCCGAGAGGCTACCGGACGCAGCCCCTAATTCTCACGACCCACCTGATGCAGCACCTAATCCTCCGAACCCCACCTAATGCTGCACTGCTCTTCTGGATATATGCGAAGATAGCCTTCATTACGGGGCCCCGTTTCCGACAAACGGGGCGCCAAGAGCAGGTTATTAACTGCATATTAAAAAAGTAATCGTCCAAATCGGACCAAAACTGAGTGAGATAGAGCTCTGTGAAGTTGTCTAACTTCAAAGAGCTCTATCTCAGTCAGATCTTGTCCAATTTGGATGACTTATTTCACCCAATTAATCAGAATAACCTAGGTTATTTTGTCCTCGGTCTTCGGAAACGGGGCCACGTAACGAAGCCTATGCGAAGAGTCCCCACTTTACCAGTTTCTGACCCAGGTCACCTCAGTAACAATATATTTCATGCTCTCAAACAATTAAAATTACTACTATTCTACTACTATGATTGAAATATACATAGAAACACCTATAGTCATAAGCAGCCTTTTGACAAAATACCTGTTCAAGTTTGACCCTCCCCCGATGGGTTCCAGAGAGCCCCCCTGGCCAGGACTGTCTAACATCATGAATAATAATCACCAAGTGATGAATTCTATATCCTTATGAAGCCCGTGGCAATCCCAACAACCTCCAGTAAACACAATCAAAATCCGTCCTGCGGCGGTGGAGCAATCTGCTGCCAAGTAAAATATCACCCGCTTGATACTTAATACATTGTCCACAGAAGACATCGACTTCCTGAGTTTTGATGCGACAGGGACGTACCTTATACCCTTGCATGGCTGGCATTGAGCCCAAAGATCCCCCGCAAACAAGATCAAAATCAGTGACACGGTTGTGGAGTAATCTGCCATTGAGTTCTTCATTAGTTCACTCAAAAGACGAATCTCAGAAGGGATGGCGGATTCATGGGTTTTGATTCCACAGCCACCTACCTTATGCCTCTGCATAGCAGGTAACAAATCAAACAACATCCTGGTGAGTGATTCAAAATCCGCAATGTGGCTGTGCAGGAATCCGCCATCGAGTACTAGATCGCCACTTTTAGATCCACTACCCTATCTATAGAAGATAGCAAATTCCTGGGTTTTGATTCAACAGAGACGTACCTTATACCATTGTGTAGCTAGCATCAAGGCCGACTGTCTCCTGCAATCGGATTGAATACGGGTTATGCAGTTGTGGAGGAATCTGCCATCAAGTAAAGTATCGCCAATATCAGACCTAATATCCCATCTATAGAAGATACTGAACTCCAGGGTTTTGATACGACCGAGACGTAACTCATACCGTTGCGTAGCCAGTGTCAAGCCCAACAATCTCCCGCAATCAGATCCAGAATCAGTCAAGTGGGTGTGGAGGAATCTGCCATCGAGTTCTAGGATCGCCAGGATACGTATAAAGACAACTCCCCCAGGGTCACCGATTTCATGGGTTTTGATGCCACAGAAACATCCTTTATACCATTGCATAGCTGATGTCAAGGCCAACGATTTGCCACAATCAGATACAGGATTGGTCAGGCTGTTGTCAAGGAATGTACCATCGAGTTCTACGATTCCCAGAATACATATAAAGACAACTCCGACAAGGGTCAGCGATTTCATGTGTTCAAATGCTACAGAAATGTCTTTTATACCACTGGGTTGCAGGCGTCGAGCCCAACAATCTCCCGCAAGCAGATCCAGAATCGGAGAAGAATTCGTGGAGGAATCTGCAATCTAGTTCTCAGATGGCCAGCATCCCACCACATTCAGCCTTGTAACTTCATTAATACGAAATGCGGAGGGATGGATCTTATACCGGTGTATAGCTGGCATCGCGCCTAGTACCCTCATGTTCCAGGTGTCAAATTCAGGATCGATTCTGTGCTTGGAGTGGGGCCTTGTAATGTGGATGTGAAGTGTTGTGATAAAGGTCTGCAGCCTGTCGAATTGGGTTTGACAGTCAGGCTAAGTGCTGAGAAACCACCATGAAGTATGCTAGACTCAAGAGTGTCCTGGCTATCACTCGCCTTTATACTGGAGTGAGCTCGCCTTTTTGCTCATTCAAAAATGATGTTCTGAAAATAGAACTTGGAGTCCGACTTGCAGTCTGCCTGGTGGTCTTTAGGGCAAAATTAAGATTAAGGGCACCATGGCTTTCTCACCTGGCCCCAGCACTAATTATATTTTCTTTGCCAGGAAATACCTCTTCAATTTCCTCACCCCAGGGCTAGGCCTCAGACTCGGAGAAGGCAGGGAGGATACTCAGGGGAAGCGGTAAATTCTGATGAGCGATAGTGTTAAGGTTGGACTTAGGATGCATGGGAGGCATGGTTGCTTAGTTGAATGTATCAGGACGGAACCCAATATTGCGAAGGGTGTCCAGAGGCCCCAGAGGCCACTAGTTGTACCACCTCAGGACAGGACACACAGGACGCACAGGATACAGAGTCCAGAGCACGAGAGTTAGGATGCAACACCACTGTCTCTGATGCAGGATGGCATTTTGCCGATGGTTAGGGGATAAGGCCAGCCCTAAACACATGAATTTGCTACAGGCAATGCGTCTCTCTACCTGTTACCCCTCACCAATCAAGGCTATCCGCATCCTCTACCACTCCTCACTAGCCTCCTTTCATGGTGCTCCTCAAATCGCTTCCATGGGTTGAAAAACGTTCAAAAACACTGGGTACCCCATCCCTCTCTGTGAATCAAACCCCTCAGTCCCAACTGTACCCCGCCACGCATCCCTTCAAACCTCGAGGGATCGCAGTCACCACAATAATCCCCTCCTTCACCTCCACCTCTCTCTCTTCATCAACCTTATCAGCCCTCTCCCTCTCACCCACTCTCCTCCTCTGACCCAGCGGCAGCTTCACCACCACCACCTGAGGTTGTTCCGCCACGATTGCCACTCTTGACTCAGCCACCAACACCTTTGCCACATGCACCACTCACACATTCTCTTTCCCGTCCGCCATAATCATCCCACTCATTCGCACCAAGGGCTCAGCCACAACTACTGGCTCAGACTCCTAACCCCTCACAGGGGAAGTCACCTCACTACCCTTATCTCCACCCAACTCCCATTCATCTGCCTCTTTCTGCAACCTATGATTCCTCCTCAACTGGACAGCAACATAGTGCCTTAACCTCAAAGGGTCCTTCCCCAACTCTAACATCTGACTCAAGGCAAGCGAAGCCGCCAACCTGGCTATAGCAACCTTGGTGGCTGAAAATGTAGTTGAACCTCGCTTGGCCATGTTTAACCAATACTGGGTTGTTCAAGGAAGATGAGAAACTAATAATAATCCATCGAAGAGATAATTCTATCTTCAAGTCATTAAATTAGAGTAAGAGCAAAATGTTCTTAAACTAAAGACTTGAGGCTATTGTAGCATAGGTCCCAAAGAATGCTATTGGTCGAAAACTGAAATATGATCGATCACACAGAGGTGCAAGTTCAATGACTGTTGTTGTAACTAATGTGGTCTTTTTGTGCACTCACCTTTTCAGTAGCACTTGTATACAGAAGCCATACTGAAGTCCTGAAAGAGCTCTCCAACTGGACCTACCTCGGCTACCTACAGGAATAACCAACTCCTCTCCGGTAAAATCCCGTTTCCCAGTACGTGACCTCACAAGTCCATAATTCTTGGATTCTATTTCGGAATCTAAGTCCTATTTATAGTAAGTTTTAGTTTTGGTATAACTTATAGGGAAACTAACTCTAGATATGATACTCAACCCCGCACAGAGCCAATCTCTAGACTAGCTATAAGTCAAAGAGCAGAAGGTGAACACAGAGCAATCTGAGAAACCTACCAATGGCGGGTGACAGTGGTGGCAGTAGGTACCTGCAGGTGACTGCAAGTGACTGTGGGTGCCCAGAAGTAACGACTAGTACCTACAGGTAACCCCCTGTCCTATCGGTGACTCTAACACTTTCCTGAATAGTATTATACTTCTACAAGAGGCCAGGGCCTATGGTCAACCCTTAAGGTTTCCCTCCCTACGAAAGACAGACCCCAGCGCCCTGGACACTAAAACCCCATGCCCGGACTCTTTGGTACATTGAGCCTTCCAAGCCCAAAGCCCAATTTTCAACGTAAACTTAAACAGGGAGCAATCCCATGATGAACTCGCTGAATTGGAAACCCTAGAAGCTAGCAGTTGGGCTCCTGGCAGAAATCGATCGAAGGTCAGCAGCATCTTCCCGCGGGGTGGTAATCGGATGCGTTCCGGCTTCAGCCTTCACTATAAATTCCTGAAGAAAGCTTTCTTAGGCTCTGATGGCATTTCCCCGGAACTATACCCTATCCACCCATACTTTTCACTCTTGCTTGGCCGCTGCTGAGTCACTTTTGCGATGAAAGATACGATTATGAGTATGATACAGCAGATAGAATACAGTTCACATTTAACAAGAAGAGTGGCCAATTATTAATTAGGATTTATAAATTGTATAAGGAGGTAAATAGACCAAAGTAGCCTATTCCCAATTAGAATAACAGTTTTAGTGCCTAGAAAATCCTAAATTAGTACCAATATTCATGGAAGGCCCATCTCTGTTGACTTCTACCTACTAGCCTTTCTGGGAACACGTAGTAACTTTATATGGATATCTGACCCTTATATCGCTTTATTAACCATACCTTCATTTAAGCGTAATCAAGCATTAGTTATTCTCATCCAAGCAAGGAGGGCCCCGTGATGGGTATGAAGAACGCCAATAACTTTATCCTCCACAGGCAAATTATAGATATTAGTGACTCCTTGCTAATGGCAAGGTCCCTACGTTCAGAGGAGTACTCCCAACATCAATATCGGCAATTGAAAAAGGTATGTTTAGTTGTTAGTGAGACGGGCCACAAAAGAATTGTGTATTCTGGACAGACAACTGGTCATATACCTATACGTTGATGTGTATATTAGAGGTCAACAAGTGGCACATGGCAACCCTGTTCAGGGTATCATATCTGATCTTCGAGTTAGGTGTTGCCGATCTTATCTGTTGAAACGACTGTTGTTGTATCGACTGAGAGAGAGAGAAAGGTGGGGGGTGACCCCGGCTATGTAACAAGAAAAGACGCAGTCACGATTTCCCCAATCCACAGAGCCTCACTCGCCGCTACTTCGCCGCCGCCATATCCCCAGCTTACATAACACCCCGCAGTCAACCATACCAGATATGGAAGGACGCTCCAACATTATCTGTTAGTATAAGGTTTCTTTCTCCTCTCAAATGCTCCTTCTAAGCTTCTATATTATTCTCAAGCCGGGTACAAAATTTGTTTTCTTTACACTTTCTTTATTATTCCTTTTGTTCCTACAGTCCCTAGTCAAAAGTGTTCGTGGAAATGTGAGACATCTGACTAAGCAAAATCACGAACACTTTTGCCTAGGGACCGTATATACTTTCTTTCAATGCCTTCGTTCTTTGTTGCAGAAGTTTGGTGGAAGTCGAAGCTTGGTGAAGCGAAACCAAACCACCACACTATATAGCTTGCTTATATCTTTACTATCATTCTTGTAGTAGTTGGCGGTAATCTATGATCTTGATTCTCGGCTATCATTACTTCTCAGCTGAAACGATTGCGCCTTGCTACATTATCTCCTCTAGGATGGCGAGTCATAATCCATGTTTATAGCGTGATGGAAAGACGGATTTATTTTTAGAAGAGCCGAAGGCTAGGGCAGTAGTTGGCCGGTGCCCGCACGGTAGAGACAATAATACATCAGGCCAGCCGTCCTCGCAGCCCAAAATTGGGTGCACTAGCACACAATTCACCCATTCTGTATGGGCCCATTTCAAAAGTAATACTCCTCCGTCAGGGTTCGGTTATTCCGATAAAAGAGTTGGGATACTAGAGTGCAACAGAAGCTAAAACAATATGTGATTTGAATGTACGAGTACTGGTATCTTGATAACTAATCCCCGGGGGTTATCTATGCCCTCACCTTCCATTCCCTAGCCAACAACCAACAAAAGGTGCCATGATACTGGCTTACCCGGGGCTAGCCTTTCTAGGTCTCTCATGAGGTCGCATTGTATTTCCTGTGTATAGCCAAGTGCCAAAGACAAATCGCCTTTTTTCTCCCCAACTCGACTAGTTTTGCATATCCATTGTTCCCCTTTTTTTATCCTGTGGATTGTGGTACCCGAGTAGCTGCGGGGAAACACGAGAGGGTGTGGGAACTTCTTGCAGGTGAATGTAGCCCTAGGTGGAATTGTAGTGGGCTGTGGAAAACAAGTGGTATCTGCAGTATATGGACTTACTGTATCATCTGTGATAATTCGCAAAACACCCCACGGCTTAATCCCATTCACCACACCCCCACAATACTATATATGCCTGTAATCCGCAAAAGTCTTGTAAGTAATCATTGAACTGGGAGAGGAGAGAGAACTATATTAGGCTACCCCGCTCACATATCATTCCGATCAAAGAAAAACGTGCTAAAAATGCCTGGGCATCACCAGCACAAGAGGGACGAACCGGGAGACCTGGATTAGCTTGAGCACTCGATGCATGCAAGTCTGTCTAATAAAAGATCTCTAGCAGAGAGAGAAGATGAAGTGCAATCGGAGCCGCAATACATGAAGCCTTGGGCGGTCTGGGACAATAGAATCTACCAGGGACGCCAAACTTGTTTTGGGGTGATTTGAGTGCGGAGAGTACCGTACTTGAGCTGAGCCCAAGTGCCGAACCATGTTGGAGGATAACTGGTAAATGAGGTAGCCGTCGGGTGAGCCAAACTGAATATAGATTAGTTATAGATAGTCGAAAACCTTCGTTCTCGTTTAGCATTCCAAATAAACTAATCATGGAGGCAGGAGTATATGCGAAAGGTAATGAAATCGTCTTGGTCACCCCATTGACTCCCACACCTATCCATCTTCCTTCATGCGTGTCCCTATTCCCTAGCTTACTCCAGTGATAACAGCGGAAAGACATAATCGTGGGGGCTTCTCTGTAAATCATTCTGGCTCTAGAACAAAGAAACCACCGGTAACATTCCCGCAACTTCTGCAATTGGCCCCAACTCGCTACCAGGTTCCGTCGATTCCAGCTATTTGAGCGTTAAAACGGTCTCAAGAATGATACTTCTTGACTAATCACAGCCAACAGCTGACCGACCTCCTCTCAGCATGCCCAGAAGCGAATTTTACTGTCTCAGCCCACCCAAGGGATAGAGGCTGGTAAACTGGGTTAGTATCTGCAATTGCGATATGAAAAACTAGGCACATGAACGTCATTTTTATGAGGGGGGACTCGTGTCAGTTAGGTTGATCCCAGAGTGAGCAGAGAGACAGATATGGTAAACTCACGTCTCCCCGCTTGGACGAAAAGAGCTTGTTTGATGTCTTTAGAGGGCTTGCGTAGCCGGGTATAGGCGGGGGTTATCAATAGTGCTGCAGGAAGTTGTTTCTCCCGTGGCAGGCCAGTGGGAACCCCCGAGCGGTATCCGTTTTCCTTAAGCTCGGTCCTTTCGGGAGGCCATCCAGGGGCCAGCTCCCGAGCACCCTGAAACCACTTTGTCAAAATTATGTTTAATAACCGGGGCTACAAAATCATACCTTGATAAAGGCGTATCATAAAAGCACAGTATATTTGAACCTAATATTTTAGGCCTCAATTCCAGGCCCAACCCCATATTTTCACACTTCGACCAGGCGGGACCAAGAAACCACATCCCCAAGCCTCGTAATACACTCGTGTTAGCACCACCTAAGTTTCTCCGTGCGGGCTCTCTATTGGGGTGCCAAAAGTAAACAGAGTAATGGTCGTGAAGTTCTCATTCAGGTCAGGTTAGTGGCTTGGATTTTGAATGTACCCCCTCCTCTCTCACTACTCTGTGCCGAACTCAACTGACAAGAACCTTTTGTTTTCTCTAGTCACACCGACATGTTGGTTCGATGCGGGGTTACTCGAGGGCGGTCGTCATGCATTGCATGCATATTTGCCACAAAGCTACAGCTATAGCGATGGGAGTGCAGGACTGGTCATTGAATAAGATTTGTGGGCACGACTGGTATTGCATACCGTCAGAATTCAGCTTTTCTTCTATTTCGATTTGGATGTCATGCAATAGCAGTCGTGTTCGCCGACGTCCTGCAATCAGTCCCGGGATTGAAAAACAAGTTCCGGGGGCTTATTTTTGAGTTCATCTGATCTGTCATTTTTGTACCCCATGCAAAAAGCCGTTACACACATCAAAGTCTGAGGCTCGAAAAACTCCCATAAATACTTCTCAACCACGGGCCTGGGTGTCGCCGATCCCCCACAATGCAACCCCCACGCCCTCAGACACTGTGGTGCCCATAAAAAGTCGCAAAACATAACCCGCGGCTGCATAGAGACTTGTCTGAGGTCAGCAGAATAGTCTTCCGATTTTTACTCAATCATCCCAGAATGCCAAGTAACTTAGTCCCCTGTGTGGTATTACCGTACTCGCTTAGTTCTGACACCCCCGCTTGTGCTTGTTGCGGCATTGCGGCATCATACCGTACGGTATTAACTTGAATAAGAGAGCGGTGTGCTATCGTTGTAGTTGCCTCCTCCGGTAAGGTCTGGCATTTTTGATTTTTCACCTCTCTTGTTTTGCTGTCATGTTCGCCCCTTTTCCAAGGTAGGTAATCCTTGACCACACAGCACACCGCTCTCTTACTCAAGTTAATACGGAAGGTGAAAACATATCATGGTAGCACAAGTAAGAAAATTTAATATGGGCCTACAAGCGCAGCATCGCTACCGTCTGGCTCCCCTAAACATTGATGTGATCCAGGCGCGGCACCGCCATCCTATCAAATCCCGGTATTGGATATGGAAAAAGAAAAATAATACAAAAATGCTCCCGTCGCTACGTAAAAAGATATCGAATGCGGGGTAACGATCGCGATGCCCAGCGCCCGGGCTAGCTCACAAGGAACATCTAAGGACTGGCACCGGGCAGAACCCAGCATTCCGGGAGTGTCTGCGGGTTTCTTCACCGGGAGAATCTTGGGCCTACTGGGTCTCAATATTGGCCGGGCCACAGTGAGCGGTATAATCGAGGGTCTTAACTGTGAGCTCCCAGTACCACTGAAACGATATGCCGGTTGTTTCATGAAGATTCGGCGAAAGTACTCGAGTAGCGGTGAGAACAACGTATTCACGAGACCAAAGTGGATTGGTAGACAGCGGTCTGGCATGATGAGATAAGTGTTGATAAGCAGCATACGAATCAGCCTAGCTTGATGAGGTAAGTGTTGGTAAGCATGCGAGCCCTGGAGAGAAGTTAGGATGCGTGATAGTGAAGATTTACTGGATAAGCACCTTACGCCCAACTTCAAGTCAGGGAGAATGAATGCCAACTGCCGGGCTGTAATAACCTAAACCTATTGAAGCCGGATCCGCGTTTGAATGAGAGTGTGAGCCTGCACTAAATACGGTACAATACCTGGAGACCCTCTGGGCCCGAACTTAGTCCAATGTCGGCGAAAACTACGATACCTCCTCAGGAGTTAGTTGATCACTTTTGTATGAACTCCCGCCCCAATCCCTCTTGCAAGCTCGAGCTTAGGGAGGCGTCAACAAGTTCGGTGCCCGGCTTAGCAACATATTCTACTTCAGTCTTGACACTTCAGTTCAGCATATATTGAGTTCAAAAAATTCAGATCATGAACCGCCAGCTATTGCGTCTACTAACAATTCTTGGAATAGTGAGACCCCTACAAGTTACACACTACTAATACACTATGTTACTCCTTGAACGGAAAAGAGCTAGCTCATACCCGCCGCTACAAACAGGGAAAAACCAAACCCTAGCGGGGAAACACAGTAATCTCATACTATGATATGATACGATATATAAATTATGATACCACCGGGCAGGTCTAAGTCAAGTAATTTCAACTGCTTTGGGGTTCGGAAACTTTCCCTTCGGGTAAACCCTCCGGACCCTGATTCCATTGGAAATTCCCAGCACGCTTTCAGGACACGGCCTCGAAAGCCACCTTTAAAGAGCGCATATGGGAAACTGCGTTCTGAAGACGAATTGCGGGAAACCATAGGAGAGTAATACGATGCTATAAGTTAGGTTGTAATAGATACACTCGCAGATAGCATGGCATCAAGATTAAGGGCTATTTCCAATGTAAGAGAAGCCATACTAAGTCACAGTGATAAGCTCCACATATCACACACTTCCCTCATCCTTCACAGACCCATCCCCAACTTAGTGATCTTGGGCTACCACATTATTGTGCATTTTGACCAGTCATGAGAGGGCCACAGACCAAGTACCGGTAGAGGAATAAAGAAAAAGTAAACCGCGGTGTACCAGCACCGGGAGAGTCTATGAATGTCTCAGTAAATGGCGGAAGCCAAGAGATGCAGGTAAACCAATTTAAGCCAGTTATGGTAAAAGAGAAGAAGCCCTGCGAACACATTTGGTTCTTTGCTAGCTGTATTTTGTACCCCCTATCCAATTCCCTCCCCCACAACTCGGGTATTCGAGTACTAACCAGCACGCCTTACCTTATCCCCCGGTATTCTAAAAGTACGATTGGTGCTACTAGTGGCACCGATAGATATATTCGTCGGATGAGTCTGATAAGAAAAATCCGGTGAGGAAGATATCCATCCGCGGGACCGGTAGTGGTGTCTAATTGCCTTTCGCTGTTCGCTTCAAGTATGGCGATTTGAGGAGGGGCTGCGTACAAGTACCATCTCAGGGGTTCGGTTAGCCTAAGCTCCAATCCGACCTTGACGAAAATCTCAGGTAGTACATTCGCGTTCGCAAAGTTCTCGTACCCCCCCTTGTACCTCAGGAACAATACCTATTTACAACAACAGGACAAGACGCCTTCTGATAACGATTTTTGGGATATACCCCTAGGGAAATTGTAAACCCTTACAACCATTTATCATACCGAATAATCAAGGGAGGGGTTAGCCCAGCGTTTCTAATCGCTCTTGGTACTCGGGAGGGTACGAGAACTTTGCGAAAGCGACTGTACAAGTACCTTCCCTGAAGCATTGAATCCCAGTAGTTAATTTATATAAACTCGTTAGGATCCCTGTCTTCTGAGAAAACGTTTCCCCCGCTTCCGCACTCCGACTGCTGTTATTACCGTACCCCAAAGTTCCTGTCCAGTCAGTCCGGTCCAACCGATCCAGAGCGCCAACCAGATGGCATCTTTGCATAGAGAAGACCCAGAAATTTATTTTGCCTTACTCAACTACAATAGATAATCGAGTGTTCTACCACAGCTCCAGCGCCCTCTCATATAATCAGCCACTCCCATGAGCAGCCTTTATCTCCGCTTTGAGATAGAACTCCTCGGAACAGAATAGTAGTAACTAAATATAATATGGCTGGATCTCTCGAATCTAGTGAACTAGCACGAGCTCTACTTCACCTAAGATACTATGCCATAGGGGGCCAGGGCTGCAAGTATCCGGGGGAGTCACTAAAAATCGGAGAAATATTTCTACCCATCCCATAGAATTCCCCGTAGAGACAACGGTTACGAGTATGTTTTCCCGTTTTTAATGCCCCCCGAGCATTTTTCAAACATCTGGTATTGGGAATTGTGTTCACCTGCAATTACAGCTCCATCGCAGGAAGCAGACACATGACTAGCAACGAGAGTTAGTGCTAAGACTCCACACTAACCTTAATCCTACCTCTTATATCTCATATCATGTAAACGACCAGACAATGAGAAAGCGAATGCAACGAAGTAGAAGACCTTATCTGAACCATCGCGCTCCTATTCCTTCTACCCTATCACCTCCCACCTATTGTACGTTTGCATAAATAACGGAACATCGCGTTGCAGCTGGAAGCCCCTTCTCAATACTCGACTTCTCAACAAATGACTACCAAAACCACAATTAAAAAGTATTTAAAAACAAAATAAATACATAGACCCAATTAGTGTCATACCATTCATCTACCTGAATAATCGTTTTTTTGTCGTGGTAAAGGTACGGCGGTTCTGGAGTGAGGGGAGGGGTTGTGATGGGGCGCTGTATCTTAGAACATTGTGAGGCCAAATGTTGGGTTATTAATGCTAAGGTACGATCTCAATAGCAAAGCATACCTGGACTGGGTAGAGGAAGCGAAAGGACAAATGAGCAAAAATAGACAACGAATATCTCTGGCTTGGTGGAAATGCAAGGAATGCTTCCTACGAGATCACCACACTGACTCGAGATGAGTACTATTGGGCTGCAGGCCTAAGGTATTGTGCATGGACAAGATTAACCGATCACCCGGTTGCCGGGTGAGCATGGCAACGCATCGCTTCCGGGCCCCACAAAAATCATTACCACTCAACAGGCACCTCATAATACTTTCTCCTTTTTTATTAAGGCTGATGGATGGCATACTAACTACTGATTACTGCCATATATTTAAATTATTTTTACTTATTTTTCTTGGTTGGGTTGGGGGTTGTATTGAGGAGGTTGATAACTTCATTGCGAAAATTATGAACGTTCGTTGATCAGTTAATTTTGTCCACGACAATAGCTAAAATAGAGCAAATTCTTTTCAACCCCTTAAGATCCCAAGGAGCCCGTGCTGGCTACGTTGTTCTCTAATTTCCTCCCCCTCTACAGCAAATTCAATCATGTGACATATCTTGGCCATGGATGGATCGTGTGGTTTGTGCTCCCCCCCGGACTCCCTTCCCTCTCAGACCTGAGCAGTATCAGCAACAGGAGCAAGGACTTATCAATATCTATTACCATTTCTATGATAGCTACTACCGAGAGCCAACCCTCCACAGCCAACCCTCTCCGCTTTGTTTTTTCTGTTTTGTTTTTTTAAATTAAAAATAACGCTCCGGTGAGAGAGAACTGCTACAAGGATAATATCCAGAGAGATATCCCTAATGGGTGGAGGAATCCTACCAGGGATGCTCACTGCGAGACTGGGGATTGGCTTAAGCTCTTGACGCATCCACACCAGTAGGAAGACAAGTTAGAGGAAATTTTACGGAAGCATCCTCAAAACCGCAATCCATGAGGACTAGGACTGTCGATCCCAAACAGTATTAACTACTTGCCCCACTTTTTTGGAACCACTATGTGTGCTCGATTACATCTTTTCATGCAGACTGAAATACCAGGATCACGAGCTCCTCTCCTGAGTTTAGCAACCCCGATCCACCTGGCGTTTGGCAAGGAGATAAAAGGGCTGCCTGTCTGCTCATGCCTCCCAGTCCCCAATTCCCTCTGCTCTACACCAAACACCTGGGCTCTATCTCTCACAAAACCCAACGGTTTGTTAAAATGTCTACCCCATCTCTTGCTGCAGCATGGTCCCTAGACACTACTTTTCCTGAAGGCGATGATGTTCACCCCGCTATCCTTACTTCAACCTCCTCCTCAGAGTTGGCCTCCTGGACGCTCACCACCTATTGCTTCAATCGCTGGTCCCTCCAGTTCCTCTCCAATCTGATCAACATTATCCCATCTACTGAAGCTCGGCTCCGCAACGAGGGCTTCGTTCCCTATTACAAAGCCATGTATGATATTAATGGTGGACTCGTCGAAATCGCCAAGAAGAACCAGATCCCTCTTCCACCTTTCCCAGCCATATTCCCCGACTACGAAAAGGAGGCCTCCGATGTCAGCAAAGACACACTGGGCGCAACATTGTTACCTCAGGTTGCGTTACCAATCAAGCCGCTGTTGGATACCATGGGTGACCTGATGAGCGGAGATAAAGGCTATCATTGGGGATCGCTAGCAGCGTTCGCAGGCGTGGCCGCTGCCGCATATTCCAATGCGGTCAAGGCAACCAAGGAGTCGAAGTCGACGCCAGGGGACCTCACAATTGCCCCTTTTGTCCAACCCCTCATAAGCGAAAATACGATGGAAGGTTGCAAGGTTATGATGGAGGAGCTAGTTCGGTGCAGGGAAGAGGCATCCCGGACTGGATGGAAGGATGATGAGGCACGGGAATTGGCGCAGGAATTCGTAAAATATTTTGCGAAGTTTTCATCTGTGGGATTGTAGGAAGTTACGGCTTTTAACATGATTTGCCTTGGATGGATGGAATCTCTCTTTTGGGGGCAGTGTCTTTTTGTTTTTTGCCTGCTTTCCGAAGGATTGGTTACGATAGCGAAATCTACCCTGATCCAATGGGTTGAACCTAGATGTGGCACTAGCTGTCCGATGTGTACTCGTGCTTCTCAGCCAACACCTGCCTTCCCCATCTGTCATAGCGAGTTCGGGCTAGTTCCTTTCAACTAAAGAAGAATAGTGTGCCAGTAATGTAAAACTATCCTATACTAGTATCTGGAGTATCAAGACTGAGGAGGCGTGTTGCGAGGAAGCGTGCGTATAACCATTGGTCAGCTGTAAGTCTGTCAGATCAGAGTCCATATTGTGAACGGCCGTTGGTTAACTACTACTTCACGGAATCCGCTATGAGAGCGTTAGGAACCCAACTAGTCATGAACTACTATGATACCTCATCGGCACAAAAAACTAGCCAACTTTGCTGCCAAAAAGGGGAAAGGCAAATCTTGGCTTAGAAGCACGAGTAGCGGTGATTTATTCCCGGCCAAGCATCCGAGTGCTATAAATACCTTGTATCAGTCGGGTCCAACCAATCCACCAAAAAAGTACCTCGCTGTACCCAACTACAGTGGGTAATCGAGCCCTCTATCGCAGTTCAAGTATCCTCCCATATAATCCGCCATTTCCATGAATAAGGTTTATCTCCGCTTTGGAATGGGGCTCCAAGAAAAAAGAATAGTAGCAAGCCAAATGTGATATCACTGGATCTCGAACCTGTTGAACCAGTATGATACAAGCATCTCTTGGTCCGTCGGTTCGCCCAAGAAATGGGTGGAATATGTCTCAGCAATTTATTTCCGGTTACGGAAAGATACAGATACTCTCCAAACGCTATTAATCTATTTTCAATTAAGGAAAGATATTTTCCAGATCCCGTCATTTTCTTAAGATCTCTTGGTGCAGCACCCGACGGAAAATGAAATAAGGCTCTGCCCACCTCAGAAGCTACCGTAAAACCCGTAATAATTGAGTGGGGTAGTCGAGGGTTCCCTACTTGAGAAAAGGAACGAAAAGTACCGCAAAAAAAAGAGCGGCTCAGCCCCCCCCGAGAGACAAAAAACAAAATAAAAACGAGACCTTACTAGAGGGGGCAGCTTTGATCACATAGCACACCACTCAATTTTTACAGTTTTTACGGCACGCTGTAGTGGACCAGTGCCAGAAGCATGCGGGGGAGTCACTAAAAACCGGAAACCCATTTCTGTCGATCCCATACAATTCTCGGAGACAATGGCTATGCCGGCCAGTCTCTAACGACCTCCCAGGTGCTTCTCAAACACCTGATATTTGGAATTGTGTTGATCTCCAATTACAGCTCCATCGCGGGCTGCCGATACATATTAATAACCGTGCGCTAGACTGAGTGCCAAGAGCCCACAATAACCTTAATCCTATCTAATATCGCATACGACCAGATAATGAGAAGGCGAACGCAAGCGGAGAAGGCTTGAAGATCCTATTAGATCCATTGCACTCCTTTTTTCCTTCTATCCCACCCCTCCCACCTACCATTCACAAAGTTTACTGTGCTTCGGATCGATATGTGGAATAGGTAGAGGAAACGAAGGTCAAAAGATGAAAAATAGACAACAAATATCTCTAACTCTGTAGAAATACAGAGAACGCTTCCTGCGATATCTCCACGTTAGATCCATTCGGCCCCGGGGTTGAAAACGGTTATGGAGACATTTCGAGTCGAAAGTTTTTGGTGTGTCAGGCCATTTCGAATACAAAACTGACAGATCAACTCGACACCTGGCACTCGAAAAATGCTTTTTCAGCCCTGGGGTGAATGCCTCTCTATTGATTCGAGATTTTCACATAAACTCGAGTTAGGTATTATTTGGCTGCAGGCCCAAACTAGCTAAAATGGAGTAAATTCTTTTCGACTCCCTTCCGATCTCAATGAGCCCGCGCTGGGCACTCTGCACTCTACTCCCCCCCCCCGCTTGCACACCAAATTCAATCATTTAACCTATCTTTGTCGTGAATGGGTTGTGTGGTTTGCACTTCCCCAAGTTCCCTTCCACCTCAAAGCCAAGCAGTATCAGTAACAAAAGCAAGCACTCATCAATATCTATTACCACCCCTATGATCTTTACTATCACCGATAGTCAATCCTCTGCGGTCAACCTTCTTTGCTTTGTTTGTTTGTCTTTCCTGTCGATCGAAAATGACCTGCCGGTGCAGGAGAGATGAAGGCTACCAGAATAACATTCACTCAAACCAGAGAGATGCCTCTAACAGCTGGAGTAATTCTACCACAGATGCCCGCAGGGAGGCTAGGGATTAGCTTAAGCTCTTGACGCGTCCACGCCACTAGGGAGAGAGGTTAGAGGAAATTTTATGGAAGCATCTTCAAAACCACAATCCATGTGCTGGGGCAGCCGATCCTAACCAGGATTAACTACTTACCCAATTGTCTTAGGGGCGCCATGTCTCTCCGATGACATCCTCTCATGCAAACTAAAATACGGAGATCAGGCGATCCTCTTTTGAGTTTAACAATGCTTATTCACGTAGCGCCTGGAAAGGAGACCAAAAACCTGCCTATCTGCCCATGCCTCCCAGTCTCCAATCCCCTCTGCTCTACACCAAACACCTGGGCTCTATCTTTCACAAAACCCAACGGTTTGTTAAAATTTCTACCCCATCTCTTGCTGCAGCATGGTCCCTGGACACTACTTTTCCTGAAGGCGATGATGTTCACCGCGCTATCCTTAATTCAACTTCCTCCTCAGAGTTGGCCCTTTAGGCAGCCACTACCTATTGCACTTCCCGCTGGGGGCTCCACTTCCTGACGAATCTGATCAACAGCATCCCATCTACTGAAGCTCGGCTCCGCAACGAAGGCTTCATTCCCTTTTACAAAACCATTTACGACTTTAATGCCGGACTCGTCGAAATCGCCAAGAAGAACCAGATATGTCTCCCGCCTCTCCCAGACACACTCCCTGACTACGGAAAAGAGGCCTCCGGTATCAGCAAAGATGCGCTGGGCGCAACATTGTTACCACAGGTTGCGCTACCAATCAAGCCGATGTTGGATACCATGGGTGACCTGATGCCTGGAGATCAAAGCTATCATTGGGGATCGCTAGCAGCGTTCATCGGTGTGTCCGCGGTCGCATACATCAGTGCGGTCAATACAACCAAAGAATCGAAGTCGACGCCGGGGGAACGCACAATTGCTCCAATCATCCAGCCTCTCACTTGCGAAAATACGTTGGAAGCTTGCAGGGTTATGAGAGAGGAGCTGGTTCGGTGCAGGGAAGAGGCATCCCGGACTGGATGGAAGGATGACGAAGCTCGGGGATTGGCGCAGGAATGTGTAAAACATTTTGCGAAGTTTTCATCTGTGGGATTTTAGGAAGTTACGGTCTTAGCATGCGTTGCCTTGCATGGAAGGAATCTATCTCTTGGGGGAAGTGCCTTCCTTGTTCCTTACTTTCTTTCCGAAGGATTGGTTATGATAGCGAAATCTACCCTGAAGCCCAGATGTTGCACTTAGCGACCCAATGTGTATGATAGCAGTGATTTTGTCCCAGCGAAGCATTACTAAGCACCCGAGTGCTACAACTACCCCTACGAAGGTACAGCACCTAAGTTTTGAATATTTTACTAGCAGGGGTGTTACGCTAGCAGGGGCCAAGGCAGCAAATCGGGTATAAGGGCAGCGAATTGGGTATAGTGGTTACCCAATTCACCTCCTCATCCCTGTTAGTCGAACATCCCCTGCTAGTAAAATATTCAAAACTTAGGCGCTGTACCTTCGTAAGCTCCTATCCAGGGTCTAACCAATCCAGAGCGCCAGTCATATGACATCATTGCATAGAGAAGGCCCAAAAAAGTACTTGCTATGGGAAATTCAGTCGATTGCCTTGGTGCCAAGTTTGCTAAATGTTTCCCGATACTTCTAAATCTGACAAGGACCTAGCGATACCCAACTACAGTAGGCAATCGAGCCTTCTAGCATAGTTCCAGTATCCTCCCATATGATCCTCTATTTCTATGCGCAGGGTTTATCTCTGCTTTAAGATAGAACTCCTGGAAACAGAATAGTACCAACTAAATGTGATATCACTGGATCTCCCGAACCCAGTGAACCAGTATGATGCTCTACTTCCCCTCAGAAGCTATGATAGTAGGCAAGTGCTAGAAGTATTCGGGGAGGTCACTAAAAACCGGAAAACCATTTCTGTCCATCCCATACAATTCTCAGAGACAAGGGTTAGGTTTCCCACTCTCTAATAGCCCCCTAAGTGCTTCACAAACATCAGGTTATTGGGAATTGTGTTCATCTCCAATTATAGCTCCATCGCAAGCCGCCGATAGATAACCATTCGCTAGAATGAGTGCCAAGAGTCCACAATAACCTTAATCCTATATCTTATATCGCATACGACCAGACCATGAGAAGGCGTACTTAGGATGGATGGGTGGAGTAGGTGGGAGAAACGACCATCGGAGGAGCAAAAATAAGCAAATATCCCTAACTTGGGGAAAATACAAAGAACGTTTTCTCCGAGATCTCCACATTAGAGGCGTTCAGTTCCGGGGTAGAAAAATTGTTATGCAGGCTTTTCGAGTCAAAAAACTTTGGTGTGTGTAACGCCTTTCGCATACAAAACTGACAGATCGACTTGAAACTTGGTATGATACTCGAAAAACGCTATCTCAATCTTGGGGCTAAATGCCTCTATTGACTCGAGATTTTCACATTACTCGAGTAACTCGAGCTAAGTGTTATTGGGCTCAAGGCGCAAACTGGTTAAAATAGAGAAAATTGTTTTCAACTCCCTTCAGATTCCAAAGCGCTGGTGCTAGCTACTCTACTTCCCCTCCCCCTCTACCCCAAACCCGATCATATGACCTATCTTCGCCGGGAATGGATCGTCTACTCGTAATGTCCTGACGTTTGTGAACACAACTGCTATTGCATACCGCCAAAATTCAGCTTTTTTGCGCTGATCTTGGCATCCTGCAATAGCAGTTGTGTTCACAAACGTCAGGACATTACGAGTA
>Ga0307513_10002336_pt1 | contig 26404 bp, 18 predicted proteins | sample 15_EM_MG_FD_202174 | JGI IMG/M metagenome (GOLD analysis project Ga0307513, IMG submission 202174) | Populus trichocarpa ectomycorrhiza microbial communities from riparian zone in the Pacific Northwest, United States - 15_EM | ecosystem: Host-associated > Plants > Roots > Unclassified | place...
AGGATAGCATGTGGTGGAAATGCAATTACGCGATGGATAAGTCGCATCGAATACCTGATAGTGGCAGTTGATCATGAAATATCACTCACTTAATGCATGAAAAATAGTTCAATACTTGAGAACTTATTTTCGCCACCCCTAATCTAAACAAGGCACTATCTCCACCGTATAATCGATGGAAACAATAAGCTTTATTAAGAAATGCTTTATTTGAACGTAACATATTGTGATAAAAATAGCATATCCTGTTGCTTGGCGGGCCTGGTCGGACTAGCCCTGGTCGAGTCGGGATCAATAATCCTGACTGTCCAGTCGGTCTAATTTCCACCACCAGACCAGACTTGACTTTCGACCGGACTAGCTAGTCCAGTCCAGTCTTCCGCCGACCATTCGGAACCCTGGTAAACCCCAATATAGCAGACGTCTAGTACGGCCGAACGCCACTCTTTTTTGCTGCAGAGAACGGCCATCAGGGAGTAGTGAAAATGCTTTTGGAACGCAAAGATATCCACACTGCCCTCCTAGATAGTCAGAATCAAACCCCGCTAGAATTAGCTCTCTCCCAAGGACATCATGAAGTCGTCAAGATTTTACAGGGGCGGGGCCAGGTCGATCCTAGCGCCGCAGATTGCACCATCTATTTACCTCTCCGGCCGCCAGCTAGCTGTGGAAACTAGTACGCAGTAGAGATGCACCTCCGAGATCATGGTCAAAACTTAGTGGCCAACCTACCCTCCTATCGGCAGACCCAACGAGCGTTGAAGTTATTTGATTCCCATGACTCTGCTTCCAAGTCCGCAGAGAGCGACCCCCTCTATCAAGCCATCTAAGCCGTCTCGGGGACCCTTCCGGTAGGCTCTAGAAGTTGTGGTACCTTTCCAGGAGAATTAATACCGGTTGCGACACCCGATTAGTTGCCCGTCGCCCAGCATTTTATCACCGCCCCTCTTATTTCCCTTTTTGCCCCTCCCCTCTACATCCATCCTTTATTCTTACCAGACCTATTCTGGTTCCATAAATAATTGCAGTATTGGGAATTGGCGTAGGATAGACCTCTGTGGGCTTTAATGTATTATAAATCGGCTTTGACAAGGGTTTTTCCCTACCCACTTCCGGCTTTCCCGATATGCCTATTGTATATCTTTCCTCGTTGGCCTCTTTCTTCCTTTGGAGTTCTGGCTAGATTTGGTTGTATTATGGTGTTCCCCCTTTCGCACTTGTTCCTCTGTAATTGATTGGTTTAGGTTGTCATTGGTCTTGTGTTTTGTAGGTGATGGTGTATAGTGCAATATGACTGTTTAGTGGCAACTCGGTAGGAATGGATGGTAAGATTGGAAAGCCCACCCTGAATTTGTACGCCCCTGGTTTGTTTCCTCCTTTCAACTCCTTTCGCCATCACCAGTTCCCATTTTAAGTTAGACCATCATGGTCCAATACTTTCTAGGCTCTATACGATCAGGTTGAGTGCCCATAATCGTTAAAGTGTAGCCCTAACCAAAACGTAGAGGGTGTAGTTTTTACACCCTCGAAATGTTCGTGCTAGTAGCAACCGGAGGGAAAGGGGGGGCTAGTGTGGGCTAGTTAAACTAGGTTCTGCAAATGTATGTGGTAGTGAGTTAGATTATCTTGGTGGCAGTATTTCTCGGGGTAGTATTAGGTGTAGGTCCCGTATGCCATAGAAATATTGCGGTAATACAAAAACTTGAACAATAGGGACCTTAGCAAAACCCTCTAGGAGCTAGTTTATAGAACCGGTGCTGCCGCTGTCCAGTTTTGCAGACCACCACACTCCCTATGTTTTACAGCGATCGCGGATGGAGAGTTGCAGGGTTCCGAATGGCCGGCGGAAGACCGGACTGGACTAGCTAGTCCGGTCAAACCTCAAGTCTAGTCTAATGGTCGAAATTAGAACACCTGGACAGTGAGGATTATCGGAAGCGACTCGGCCAGGACTGGTCCGACCTGGCACACCAGGCCATAGTCTATGCACGGCCTTTTGATAAATTTACTATTTTTATCAGAATATATTACATTGAAATAAAGCCTTTCGTTATTAAACTTATTGTTTCCATCAATTATGCAGTAGATATAGTGCCTCGCTTAGATTTGGGGTGGCAAAAATAGGTTCTCAAGATCGAACCTTTTGTTGTAATATGCGATAAGAACTCGGACGAAGGAGTCGTAATAGCAAACAGACAAGATAATAGATTACCGCCAACTGCTACTAGAATGATAGGAACGATATACTAGCCGTTTTTTTAAGTATCCGGACACCTTGGCGCCAAGGGATTTCCGTGGTCTGTGCGTAATGTATCAAAATCCGAGTTGAACTATCATCTTCAAACAATCTTCTGTAAACTAATAGCACTAGCAGAGTTCTATTCTAAACTAAGCATGGAATTTATTTACACCATGCTTTTCAATACATTTCAACATTATTATAGGTAGCTTTGCTATCTCCTTATTAATCTCCTCCACTGTAATACGCTCCCATTCTGCCTTTAACATGACTTTCATTTGCCCCAAATTTGTAACCCGCTCCCGCCCCCTTCTAGTTTGTATTCTAGACTTCATTAATTCCCATAGATGCTCTATGGGGTTAAAGTCTGGCGAATTTGGAGGCCAATCCACCTTAGCTATCCCTTCCTTCATTCTTTCAAAATTTGTAAAATCTGAATCATGAGCCGGAGCGTTATCCTCCATCAGAAGAAACTCTTTGTTCTCGGCAAGACGCTCATGGCAGGTAGGCCAGATAAGAGTACGTGCCAGGGCAGTTACATACCTCCATGAATCTACTCCTCTTACCTCACCGCTCTTAATCCTTCTAACCTTATATTTTTTTGACCTCCAAGACTGTGTTGTTTTCACCTTTGCTCCTGTCCTTTTTGCCAATGCCCGAGCAGTACGAGCAGCTGCTAACTCCTGCTCTTTTAGCTCTCTCCATTCCCCCGTTGCCCTCCAGGCATTATTAAGCCTTGTTTCTTCCTCCGAGCTCTTCTCATTATAGGCCGTGATCTTTTTTGCGGCCTCCTCTTTTTCTTCTGTAGTCTCATGTGCCCAAACCCAAAACGGTCCCTTCCACCCCCAGCCAATCATACCCCAGCACATGACAGTAATTCCTTGCTTCTTCTTAGTTCCTACGCAGTCATCATGCCATTTCTCTCCCTTTTCCCTCCATACACTAGATGGTCCATGAAGTCCTCCAATCTCTATGGACATTTCATCCGTGAAACCGTAATTAGCCCACTCTTTGTCCGGAAGCCAAGAAAGCCGAGAGTTGCAGTAATCCTAAAAATTTTATTTTAAATTAGCAATGGTTGAATTAGAGATTGTGAGTTGGACTTAACACTCTACTTACTAGCCTTTTTATTTTATTTTCCGCAGTTAAGATAAACTTAAAGAGTTCTTTATAAGCATGGATACCACGGGCAGCGAGAGCCTTGAAGATAGTTGTATCACAGACGTGAGAAAATCCTGCCTCCCGTCTTATATCTCGCAAGGTCATCCTCCGTGTATCAAAACCTTGTTTAACAAATAAAACAAGTGCATTCTTATCGGCATCACTCAATGCCTTTGGGCGGCCAGAACGAGGTGTTGGGTCCAACACCTTGGGGTTGATAAGCCCCAGCAGTGAAAAATCGCCATTCCGGCCACCCAGCACGCCAGCAGAGGGTGGTCTTAGGGAAGCTGGAGGTTGCTCGGAAACTCGTAATGTCTCTAGAGTTCGTTACGGGGCGGACGGGGCCCCGGAAAAGGCGGGCCCCCGGCCCTTTTCCCCGCCCTGCCCCGCTCAACGGCCTGGGGCGGGGTGTCTTTTTCGGCATTCCCTGCCCCTGTCCCCACTCAGGCCCCCGCCCCACCCATACCCCGGACGGGTCCCCGTTAAAAATGGGTGGTAACAAATGGGGCCCCGTCCAGGGAATGAGTGCGCGTGGGCCCCGGGCGGGGGCGGGGCGGGGATCACCCGAAAAATACCCCCCCCGGCCCTGTGTAAGGGCGGGGCCTTGTGAGTGAAAACCCGCCCCGCCCCGTCCCGTAACGAACACTAAATGTCTCCAACGCTGCAGGTGCCTCAGACGCTAGAGGTGCTCCCGAAGGCAGATGTGGGGGTACTCCTAGAGCCAGAGTGGCTCCAGAGGTGCAGGGGCCTCTGGAAGCAAGAGGTCCTTCAGGACCCACAGGCACTCCAAAAACCTGAGGTGCTTCAGAAGCTAGAGGTCCTTCAAGAGCTGGAAAAGCTTCAGGAACCAGGGGGGGTCCAGAAGCCAGTAGTGCACTAGCAGCCGGAGGTGCTTCTGATACCGGTACTTCAGAGGCTAGAGGTGCTTCAAGGGCCGGAGAAGCTTCCGAAGCGAGATGTTCTTCAAGGGCCGGAGAAGAAAGTTGTGCTCTGGCAGCCGGAGGTGCTTCTGATACCGGTACTTCAGAAGCTAGTTGTACTGCCAGACCGGAGTTGAGGGTAGGATTTGATATTTGCTGTCGCGCCTTATATGCGTTTCCTATAGCATGCCGCCATATATCACTCGCAGTTGACTTAGAAACTCCGGTCGCTTCTTCAATTTGACGGAAGCTTAGAGGCTGATTGAGACAGCGATAGGCGATTATTACTGCACGGCGTCTGCGGGTTACTTCTTTGCCTATAATTTAGTTAGATTAATTTGAATGCGATCGGATTATTGTAGAGGGAATGCTTCTTACCTCTCTTAACTGCCGGGTATATAGGTGGAGCCATTTTTCTCCATTCCTGTTTGTTGTGGTACAGAAGTGTTTGCCGGCGCGTCAACTTTAACCTCCAGATTCCTTGGCATGTGGGAAAACCTTGGCGCCAAGGTGTCCGGATACTTAAAAAAACGGCTAGTAGACAAGCTATAACGTAATTTACCGTGCAACGGCTCATCACGTAGATGCGGCTCAGCATGGCAACCACTGGAACACCAAATCTATATTTTATTATCTACACAACTAGTAGTGATACCATATTGAAAATATGTTAGAAAATACTTTTAGAGATGGAGAATCTGAATCTGAAGTTTATATTTAATAATAAAAAATAATGCTTCATGTATACTCACTTTATTCTAAACTGGTTCAAATAGCACGTTACTTACAATAGTAGTGAAGAAAATTGAAACCAACCACAAAAATAATAGTTTAAACAAATAATATGATTACCTAGGTTGTGTATTTGATGTATGAACTGCTTTGGTATTTGTTTGTAGCTATTTAGAAAGGCAGTGTGACTGGAAAAACAAGGATAGTTAAATATCTATCTTAAAATCCAAACAAGATGATAGCTGCTCATAGGGTTTACGTAATGTTCCAATACATTGTAATCTACTTCAATTTAGTGATTCAAGATACTATATAAATCTTCAAAGCAGTTAGTAATGCCTTGCAAAATTTATTCACTAGTTATTGGAAAGAAATTTAGAGAGAAATACTACCCTCCTGCCTTAACCATGTAAGCTACACATGCCGAATAAGGCCAAAAGCTGTGTTATATGATCTATTCATATAGCTAAAGCTATGGAATAAGTTTTAGTATGTTTGGGGCTTGAGATTTACAGAATTTGCACCACAACTCTACCAACACCAAATATTACAAGCCAAATGGTGTGTTTTTAGAGTAGAGGTGTGAGATCTCTAAATCCCAATATCCAAGTGCACTAAAACTTATTCCATAGCTTTAGCTCTATGAATAGACCATATAACGAAGCTGTTAGCTTCATCCTGCATGTGTAGCTTCCATGGTTGAGGCGGAAGGGTGTTATTTCTCTCTAAATTACTTTCCAATAGCTAGGGAATAAATTTTGCAAGGCATCACCAACTGCCTTGGAGGTTTATATAGTATCTTGAATCACTAAATTGAAGTAGATTACTAAGTATTGGAACATTACGTAAACCCTATGAGCAGCTGTCACCCTGTCTGGATTTCAAGATAGATATTTAACTATCCTTGTTTTTCCAGTCACACTGCCTTCCTAAATAGCTACAAACAAATACCAAAGCAGTTTATACATCAAATACACAACCTAGTTTATTATATTATTTGCTTAAACTATTATTTTTGTGGTTGGTTTCAACTTTCTTTACTATTATTGGAGGTAAGATACTATTTGAACCAGTTTGGAATAAAGTGAGTATACAAGAAGCATTATTTTTTATTATTAAATATAAACTTCAAATTCAGATTCTCCATCTCTAAAAGTACTTCCTAACATATTTTCAATATGGTATCACTACTAGTTGTGCAGATAATAAAATATAGATTTGGTGTTCCAGTGGTTGCAATGGAGAGCCGCAGCAGGGTACAGAGCCGAAACCCCGTAAAATACGTTATAGTGAGATGGCTTGGTTCCACTTCCACCCAGCCTCCGTAACAAGGAAAAAAAGCATTGAAAGAAAGCATATTGGAACAAAAGAAATAATAAAGAAAGTGTAAAGAAGTCCGGACTTGTACCCGGCCTGAGAACAAATATAGAGAGTCAAAAGAAGCATTTGAGACAGAAACCATATTCCCATACTTTTTGTTGTAAAATACGATCGGAATCTGTGCACGGAACTTGGACAAAGAAGTGATAACAGAAAGCAGTGAAGATCTCTTATCGTGACAATGCTTGTTCCTTCAATAATAAGAAAGCCATAGCTCAGCTATATAATACAGCAATTGAGTTCATCCATTACCACCGTGTTCCCATAATAAGGAGAAACAAAGACTATCAAAGAAGTATCCTGAGAGGAACAAAAGGAACAATGAAAGAACACACAATAGGCTTTCAAGTCAACCGGTACCGAGTATGAAAGATAAAGGGTTGAAAGAAACATTTGAGAGGAGAAAGGAACCATATTTGAGAGAAGCAGAAAAAACATATACCAACACTTTTTCCCATGCCATGCTTGAGTGATATTACATGACCACAGACAAGAATACCTGTATTCGATGCAACTTATGTATCCCATATTCACATTTCCACCATCAGAGTTCCGAATGGTCGGCGGAAGACTGGACTGGACTAGCTAGTCAGGTCGAAAGTCAAGTCTAGTCTAATGGTGGAAATTGGACCGACTGGACAGTCAGGATTATTGAACTGACTCGACTAGGACTAGTCCGACCAGGCCCACCAAGCAATAGGATATGCTATTTTTATTCCAATAAGTTACATTCAAATAAAGCTTTTCTTAATAAAACTTATTGTTTCCATTGATTATACGGTGGAGATAGTGCCTCGTTTAGATCAGGGGTGGCGAAAATATGTTCCCAAGTATCGAACTATTTGTTGTCCAGAATGTATCATGCTTGCTGGTATGCGGAATGATTTGTATTGGAGGAATGGTTCCAGTCATCGACATCAACCAGGACTGACCGGCCTGATCCTGCCTCCAAGACTTGACCGGTCAGACTATTCGGAACCCTGACTGCATGTCTCCTGAACTCTCCCTCCCACTCTCGTAACAAACCCAAACACATCCATCCAACATTTAGCACCTTTTCCTATGGGGCTACCGTGGGTAGCAGAATTTCCTCCGGGATGGAATCGATCATTTGGTATGTGAATTCGATGATGGAACTCATCTAATCCTCAATTGGCTAGGGGTTTCTTTGGCATGGAGATGATTGGACGGTGGCTACCGCAAGAGAAGCCACATCACCCCCCCGCTGTTCTTGAGCTTTGCCGACAAGAACTTTTGTAAATTCCCCCACTCACCCTACCTATCGCTTTTTCATACCATTTCTACACTCAACCAATGTTTAGGCAGATCACGGCCCAGACTGTGTGCACATAGACAATCGATCAAATTCAGCGACAACAAGTGCCAACTGCGGCAACCCGAGGGGGGGTTACAGCAAGACCATTCATGGATCCGACGGGGGTGCGCAGATTCTGCGCCGGTTACCTCCACCGGAGCCAGAAAACAGAAATTGTGGAGTGTGCACCAGCTGATTTGAAGTTGCTGGGAGTCAGGCTTGAGGGATGATCGAGTTTCAGGGGTGGAAGGGCATTGGAACCGATAAGGTAGTTTTGTTCTACTTGTGTACTGCGGTAACCTGTGATTGGGAGCCGGGTTTCAGGTCATCAAAGCCTCCACTGCATTTTGTCTTTCCTTGGCATGGGGGTGATTGGACGACGGTAGTCCTGTTGCCACATCACCCCGCTTTCCTTCCTCCTTACCCAAGTACTGTGGAATTTCGGGTGCATGGGGTACAGTACATCAGTGAGGTCGACACGTAATTGGGAGGCGGTTTGCAAACTCAACTAATATTGCATGCCGCCAGAATTCAGATATCAGTTCTGACCCCAGCATCATGCAATAGTAGTCGTGTTGGCAAGCGCGATTCCATTGCGAATAAGATGTAGTGGAATGCGCGAAAGCTGAGGTTTAGGCGAGGCGGCGGTTGCTAGTGCAGGGAGTGGAGAATCGCCCCCTGTTGCTTCCCGTGGGTTATTATTGCTGTGCTGTTCCCGCCCCCACTACCGGCACGCTGGGGGACCCTACTTTACTCGTAATTTTCTGACGTTTGCAAACACGACTGCTATTGCGCACCACCACAACCTTGATGCTCCGGGAAATTTCTCGCCCATATGCAATAGTAGTTGTGTTCGCAAACGCCAGAAAATTACGAGTAGTAGGCATTTCAAAATTGCAACAGACTCGGATCGCGGGAAGAACGACGAAAGTGTGTGGTGGGGGAGGGAATGCTGGTAATTAAAAATTTCTTCCTACCAGGCTGAGGGCTTTTCTGCAGGAGGGCCCAGTTTACCCATTGGGTCTTGAACTGCTGTTTTACACATCTCGATCGGGAGTGGCAATCAAAAAGTATCCCTGAGCGAATAGCCTCGATCTACTTGAGACGCAGCTGGACGGAGGAAGGTCTCTCGGGGCTAACCATGTTAATGAAAGGCTCTAAATATTGCCCCGAAAAATAAAGGGACATGTAGACTAAACGTGTGAGAGAATACGTAATTTGCGGTGAAACGGAGTTAGCCGGTGTGAGCATTCTAGCGAATCTCTCCCTTGAAGAGTCTCATCTACCTATCACAGTTCTGAAGATTGGAGTGCGAGGTTTGATTATTATTATCGTGTTATTCTAATTCGCACATAATAATTGAGAAATACCGGAGTGGGGGGGGCAAGTTTCATATGACGAAGACTTTAGTAGAGTGGTTGGCTCATAGAGTGGTGTGCCTTATGCGGCGACAGAACAGCACGACACCGTGCTTTGCAGTAGTCTCTAAGGCGGGGCCATCTCGCGCCAGTTCATAAAAACCTCCAATGTGTTCATATTTCCTTGGTGTGAAAACGACTTGGGGCGATTGCCACAAAAGAGACTAGATAACCCGCTTTCCTCTAGCTTTGCCCACAGGAAAATTTCGTAGGCTCCCCCATCAACTCTTCGATTTCCGCACCATTTCTAAATTACATACAACAAACATTTTGGATATAGCATCATAGCCCAGACTTCCAACTTACTTGATAAGACCCAGAGGCAACAGTGCCATGATTTCCACATTAGGACATAAGCCCTCCCAGTTCCTAGATCGCAGCAAGTTGGATCCCCACCTTATATGGAATCTCTCTCAACTCGATCCAGATTCCAGACATCGCGCCATACGCGCTACCAGATTTGAAAGCGTGGGTGATTGGATTTTGGAAACAAGCGTGTTTCGAGAGTGGATGGGCGGCGAGGGTGGAGCCGATAAGGCTGTCTTGTTTTGCTCCGGGAATCCGGGAGTGGGCAAGACTTATCTGAGGTAAGTGGCAGGATTATTTCCAAGAAGCAAATGTCACTAACGGCCGGAAATACTAGTTCCCTTGTGGTCGACAGCCTACGCGATCGGGCAGTTGCATGGTTGTACTGCGACCACGCCTCTTCGGATAGACATACAGTCACCGCCATCATAGGAGCGATTTTGAGGAAACTGCTAACCAGGGAGGCCCTGAGGGATATACAAGAGGCGGATCGAGAGGGGAGAGAGCTACTACTTCAGGATATGATGCGAATTCTGAGAACCGCGATTGCTTCGTTGCGCCAAGCTTTCATCTGTATTGATGCGCTAGACGAATGCCCACCGGAGAACCTTCCGGAGCTTCTTGAGTCGCTAAGAGACATTGTCCAGGAGTTCCCGAGGACGAGAATATTCCTCACTGGGAGGCACCATGTCCAGGAAGTCATTCGAAGACATTTCGCCGGAATGGTTGCGATACCCATCTGCCCTGACCCGAAGGACATCCGAGATTATCTGAGGACGAGGCTGGAGGGGGACAGCAAACCAGAGGAGATGGACAATGATTTAAGAGCGGATATTGGGAAAATTATTGTGGAAAAGATGTCTGATAGGTGGGTAGACGCATTCGGTGCTTCCCCTCCATTAGTGGTGCATAGGTGCATACTTATTCGCAACTGAGTCTAGCTTTCTCCTTCTTTCGCTAAGCGTCGATGCTATCCTAGGACAAGCCACAATTCATTCAAGGCGAATAAAGCTTGAAGAGCTCAGGGGGGGAAATGGGCTGAGTGCTGGCTACACGGAAACCCTCACCCGACTGGATGCCCAGAAGGGAAATGAGTTAGTACTAGGGCTAAATGCACTGATGTGGGTGTTGTATTCCGAAAGGCCATTACGGGAGGAGGAGCTCTGTAATGCCCTGGGAGTGGAGACAGGATATACTGATCTGGTCTCGGAAAACGTTCCTACGATACAGACGATCCTTGCATCTTGCCTAGGCCTTCTCACGGTCGAGGCGTCTTCGTCCACAGTCCGACTCGTGCACTTTACCCTCAAGCAACATCTCTTAAGCGATCCTACCCTATCCTATAGTCCCCACTGGACAATTGCGGAGGTTTGCTTGACATATCTCAACTTTGGATCGGTCAGGGATCTTCCACCAACTCTGGACTCGGCCCCCTCAACAATGCCACTTCTAGAATATGCTTCTGTTTACTGGGGAGAGCACGCAAAAAGAGGGATGACGGAAAATGGCAAAATACTTGCACTGAGGCTTCTCGATAGGTTTGACAAGCATATATCTGCTCAACTACTACTATTGTGCAATCGTCGGTATACAGGCTGGAGCTCATTACTTAGCCAGGTGGCCGGAGGACCTATAGGATTTACAGGACTGCATGGGGTAGCATTCCTGGGAATCGTAGAGATGATTTATCCGGTATTGGATATGAGGAAATGGGACGCTAATGCTGCCGACTGCACGGGGAATACGCCTCTCATCTGGGCAGCCCGACGAGGGCAAGAGGAGATAGTCGAATTCCTTTTAGAGAGAAAAGAAATCAATCCCGACCTTGCAGACAGCGAATATGGCCGGACGCCACTCTCGTGGGCGGCCGAGTCAGGGCATGGGGGGATAGCAATGATGCTTTTGGCTCGGCGCGACGTCAATCCCAACCAGATAGACACCAAATATCGCCGGACGCCACTCTCGTGGGCTGCCGAGTCAGGGCATGGGGGGATAGTAATGATGCTTTTGGCCCGAAAAGACACCGATCCCAATAATGCAGACAGCGAATATGGCCGAACGCCACTCATCTGGGCGGCTAAGAACGGGCACGAAGGGGTAGTAATAATGCTTTTGGAACAAGTGAACGTCGATCCCAACCAGATAGATACGGAATATGGCAGGGCGTCACTCTCTTGGGCGGCAGTGGGAGGGCACGAAGGGGTAGTAAAAATGCTGTTGGAAAGAGTGGACATCGATCCCAACCAGATAGATACGGAATATGGCAGGACGCCGCTCTCGTGGGCGGCAATGGGAGGGCACGAGGGCGTAGTAAAAATGCTTTTGGCACGAGAAGACACCGATCCCAATAATGCAGACAGCGAATATGGCCGAACGCCACTCATCTGGGCGGCTAAGAACGGGCACGAGGGGGTAGTAAAGATGCTTTTGGAACGAGAGAAAGTTAACCCCAACCAGATAGATACGGAATATGGCAGGGCGCCACTCTCGTGGGCGGCCGAGTACGGGCGTGACAGGATAGTAATGATGCTTTTGGAGAGAGTGGACGTCATTCCCGACTATGCAGACACCGAATATTGCCGAACGCCGCTCATGTGGGCCATTATCGCCGGACGTGAGGGGGTGGTACGAATACTTTTGGAACGAGAGGGCGTCAATCCTGACTATGCACATCCCAGATGCGGCGTAACACCACTCTTGCTAGCAGCGGTGAGTGGGTACGGGGGTATTGTGAAGATGCTTTTGGAACGAGAGGACGTGAATCCAGACCGCGCAGACATTGAATATGGCCAAACGCCGCTCTCTCGGGCGGCTGCCTGGGGGCATGAGGGGGTTGTGAAGATGCTGCTGGAACGAGAGGACGTTAATCCCAGTCGGGCAGATACCAAAGACGGTCGCACTCCACTAGCGTGGGCTTTCAGGAATGGGCATGGAGGGGTAGTCAAGATGCTGTTACAACGGAACGATGAAGGATGTGATGGAGTCGCACGGATCCTACCTTAACGGGAAAATGCTAACCTCCGAGAAAGCCAGCGGAGGCTGTCTGGCCTCCCTCCTACCCCGGTGGTCTCTGCCTCCCCCCCATCTTGCGGCTAGATCTCCCCCGTAAGTAGGGAAAGCTAAGGCTAGCTCTGGCAGAGCCTAACCAATACCCTCGTTTCTACTCGGCCGGTGTTCTGTCATCACCTCCCTTCTTCGTCCCTCCTCTTTTCTCTTCCACATCCTTCCTCCCCCGTTACTAGCTATATTCTTATCCCAGTGGTACTTTCTGGGTGGGCGGTTGGTTTGGGGACTGTTTTGGATGTAAATAGGTATTGGTGAGGACATTTTTATGGTTTCTTTTAGTTCTCACTATTTATCTGCATTGTGATTTTTTTCCTTTGCATGTTTATAATACGGGGATAATTGCGTGCAATGGTCAACCGGTCGAGCTAGGCTAGGGCTCAACTAGAAGGGTACTAGGGAGAATCAAAAACTTCATTCGCTTGTCCTCCTTTCAAACTAACCAAACATTAGTCTATATAAGAATAATAAAACTCTCAATCATTCCATCGTCTGCCACACCTATCGATCCCCCATTCATGCGTAATCCCATTTGCTTGTCTACCTCCGTACTCTGAATAAAGAAAAAGCATAACCAGAAACCATTCCGTCTGTCCTTCCTTATATCCTTCCTTCTAGGAGAAATGAAACAACTAAAACTATTGTCCTGTCTTATCCCTCAGCTATCTATTGTTATGATATGCTGATAGGGGAAAGATGGGTGAGGCAGATGAAGAGGTACAAAGAAGCCAAGGAGGAGAGGTCTGTCTATTCTGCAGATTCGTTTCTTGCTTGCCCATGCATTTACCTACGGCCAAACAGACAGTTTAAATACAGAGAGCTTTACTACACATCTGAGTTGCTGGGAGTCTTTCTAGAGACATTCTCTGTCCCTAACACGCACTGCCTTCCGACGCATTTCTCACCTTGCTCCCCGAGCATTTCCGGCCATATATGCGAATCCTCTGACTAGTATACAAACCAGGCATACTCGCCCCTCCTTCGTGATTGATAATGACTGACAAAGGAACTAGTAGATAACAACTAAGAAAGATGGGAAAGGTACAAAGACAAGGTATACATGTATGCCTAGTGATCGCCGGTGATATTCAACATTATCCGCCTTCCTTGCATCTGATAACTATCCGCTTCCATCAACTCTAACAGTTCACCCCCCCGGAGTTCGGGTTAGGCTGGGTCCTGTCGTCATATCCGTGCTCTTCATTCCTGGCATCCCGTTATTTGTCCAGTATTTGTCTTGTGTTTTGTAGATTTCGCGTTATAAGCAAGTTGGGGTGAATAGAAAGAGGGTAAGCTTGAAGAAGCCTGCTTTAAATTGGTGAGCTGCTAATTTATTGTAATTCCTCTCATCGCTGCTCTGTGATCAGCAGCCGGCCCCTTTTCTCCTAGTGTCCTGGCGTTCGGGGACACTGCTGCTATTTCTTACTACCGAAATCCTGAGGCTCCGGCGGATTTTTTGCCCGTAGACAATAAATTAGCAGTTGTGCTCACAACCATCAGGGCATTACGAGTGTAGACTACCGTACCCCACCACTAGTTCTGCCACACATCATCAGAGGGGTGTCCCAAATCGTGAAGAACAAACCCTGACCCTAATATACCGGATACTTCTTTAGAGTCATTTTTACCTATAAACGGCTGCCTAGCACCTCGAGACGGTTCCGGCGATTAAGCAGGGCTTGGCGGTCGGAGGTGTGCAGGCAAGTAGATGGTGTTTACCAACAGTAGCGTGCCGTCCAGAGTATGTGGAATTTCCAAGCGAACCTCAAACCGTTTACTGACAAGAATTTAGAGCTGTTGAAAATTAGGTAAAAACCTTTCTACGGTCTATCAGAAAATGATGCCAGTTAACATACCACCGCCTGGTTTTATCGCCAAAATTCTAGAATTGGGCGGCTAGGTAAACGTGCCCTGAATACCACAAATATATCCGCTAGTATGATAAAAGCCTGAGTGTGAAAGCAGGTGTCTAGGCTCGCTAAAATTAAGAGGCCGTGAGTTAGATCACTGTTGTGGGAGTAGTCGTCGGATAATGATAGGCGCAGGCCTGATAACCCATAGAAATATTACGGTATAATAAGGCAAAAACTTGAATAATGCGGCAAACTTTCTGAGGCTTTTAGGATCCGGTGTATCCCTTAGTCCGGTGCGACCAAGAAATCGGTGGCGTATGTCACAGTTGGAAACGCCAAGAGGTTTACTCCCTATTAAGGAGAGTTTTCGATTAAGGAAAGATAGTTTCCAGATCCCGTCGTTTTCTTAACGGGATCTCTTGGGCGCACCACGCGACAAACTATGTGATAGTAGTGTGCTATGCCTTGCATCAACCCGAGAGTATAATGACTGAAGGAATAATTCCCAGATAAATTGATCGTAATCGGCATGCGAGTCAGAGAAAGTTTTCTTCATCTGAGTGGGTGGTGATCGAGTTTTCACCCACACTCGCATGGCATTAGGGAAGGCGGATCCTATGATAAAGGACCGGACCATCTAGCTAGAAATGTTATGCGAATTTGAACGTCTATCAAGTGCCCAAGTGAATTGCCCAAATTCTAATCAATCTCTTTTCCAATTACTTTACACATTTTACTCCCTTTACTCGGCCCGAACCTTTTACAGAATCCTGCCAAGAGCGGCCCCCCTCGGTTGCTTCGGCCGCCCCACCATCATACCCTACATACGCGCGGCTGAGGGGTTTGGGCTACCGCTACCGGCACCTTACCCGATTAACGTAATTCTGGGAGGGAGGACTGCATATATCCGACGCTGCATTAGCTATTGATGCCGGGTGGGCGCAACTTGGATTTCACCAGTAGGAAATTGTACACTTATTGGGAATAGCTTACTGGAGTTGGTATGTATTGGACTGGGTAAGCTATATATTTAGTTATTGGAAGGTTATCTTGGACTAACATTGGTTTAAATAGCGACTCGATAATGTTTGCTATTGTTTATTGGTTTTTTAGGAGGTAGCTTACAGCCTCTGCTCAGTAATTGAGCTTTCCAGGACATAATTCAGAGTGGGTGCCCGGATCTTTCCTTTCTTTGCCAGCGCATCCGATCGCTCAACAAAAAAGCAACCGACGGGGGAAGAAAAAAGGCCAATTTTTGGCAGTGTTCCATAGTAACCCTTTTTGAAAAACGCTTCAATATTACGAATAGAGCAGAATGTGTAGTGGGGCGGCGGACTGAGGACAAGTTTTATTCAGGTCTTCACTCTAATCCTATCTGAAGTATTGCTCCAGTGTAAACGAAAGTACAAATATGTTCGGCTATCTGCCAGACGACCTGGGAGATCGGAACATAGGAAGTGGCCAGAGCCATATTAATATACATCGATGCACTAATTGTTATTAGCGGGGCAACCTCAAGTGCATCTGTACAGTACTCGCGGCGAGAATAAGCCCCCAGACAACGGGCGCAGCCACGATCCCCCGCAAAATTCAACCATCATGAGAACAACTATGCCAATTACGATGGCAACCACAAATATAATGACTGTTAGTACTAAGGCCTGTCTATTTGAGCTCCTCCCTCATTGGATCTCCTAATAGGGTTTTTCATTTTAACTGTGGCATCTATGTGAGTCCCGTTAACGTATAGGCGGCCGGGTTTAAATTTAATTTTTAGCAATGGAGGGTCAGGTAAACGAGCTTTAAGCTATATACTAGACAGTATGTTAGCTAAACATGTAACTATTCTATTTTCTTTGCACACCTTCAACTGTATGAATTTCTTTGACGGTCGGCACTGTCTCTAGTTGTTAGACGGCCTCTATAGGTAAACGGGCCCTTATTCTCGCCGCGAGTACATAAATGGAAATATGGGATAGCGACACTCTCTCTTTCTTTTATTGATACTGTCCTACTACATTTCTTTTTAACTCTGGCTTCTTGTGTGGGAGTAGCGACATACTCGGTGGGGGATCATTGAGAAAGTGAAAACATAACTCATATCTGCATAGTGTGCTGTGTTGGATTAGGGGAAATAGTTTTACAATTTTTAATGGCACCCCCGGGTCAATATCCCTGGATAGCTGGGGAATGCCTATCACCGAATGGGGCCGGGTGTCTTGCCGAGGGGATTGCACCGGGAACTCTATTGTCCGTTCGCAAAAGTTTCCGAACACCACGATGCAACGGCTCGCGCTTTGTCAGCGCCCAGCTCAACAAATGACGTCTAAAATCACGACCAAAAAATATTTAAACCGAAATAAATCTATCATTCTAATTAATACCTTGTGTATTATCTATCTGCTTGATTGAGATGTTTTGTGGTGATGAAGGTATGGTGCGTTTAGGAGGGAGGGGCTCGGTTGCGATAACTGTATAGTGGAACCTTGCAGCGCCAAGTGTTCGGGAACTTTTGCGAAGGGACAATACCACCTGGAGCTGAATCCCCCTATGTTATCAACAACGACAGGGGGGCGCAAAAAATTCTGGGGTAGCGTCCTCATTGGATGGTTGACGTGTTGTATGCAGCCGATGCGAGATGTATCACGATGCAGGGCACCTCCTCGAGTACGAGTACTCGAGTATCAGCCCACTGCGCATTCCAGCCATGTCGGTCAGGCGTATGGTGGCAGAATACACGACTGCGGTCCACAGGAATAATAGATGCTTCCCGCCAGAGTTTCAGGTACATGGGGTGCATCTGTGAGGTCTGCACTAATTGGGCGACGGTTGTGAACACAACTGCAATTGCATGCCGCCAGAATTGGGTTTTCTGCACCGACAGCATCATGCAACATGGGTCATGTTCGCAAGCGCGATTCCATTGCGAGTAAGATTTGCCGGAATGCGCAAAATCCCAGGTTTAGGCGAGGCGGAGGCCGCTAGTGCAGATGCGAGAATTGCGCCCTATCGCTCCCTGTCCGTTATTGTTGCTGTGCTGTTCCCCCCTCCACTACTGGCACGCTGGGGGACTCTCCGTTAGTAGGAATTTCAAAATCGCAGCAGGCTCAGCTCACGGGAAGGACAACAAAAGTGGTGAGGGAGGAAATACTGGTAATCAAAAATTACTTTCTATCAGGATGAGAGCTTTTCTGCAGGAGGGTCAGGTTTGGAATCTTGAACTGCGGTTTTACCCATCTCGATCGGGAGTGGTGTTCGAAAAGTATCCCTAAGCGAATATCCTTGATTTACTTCATACGCAACTGAAAGAAGGGCAGTCTCTCGTGGCTAGCCATGTTGACCCTTAAAAATAAGGGAACATGTGGACTGAACATGTGAGAGAATACGTAATTCGCGGTTACATGGAGTTCACAGGTGTGAGCATTCAAGATAATCTCGCTCTTGAAGTGTCTCATCTACTTATCACAGTGCTGACGATTGGAGTGCGTGGCTTGATTATCATTATCGTGTTATTCTAATTCGCAGTTAATGATCAAGAACCACCGGAATGGGGGGGTGCAAGTTTCATACCACGGAGACTCCAGTCTAATGGTTGTCTCATAGAGTACTGTGCCTTATGCTTGCGGCTACAGCACAGGACGACACCGTACTTTACAGGAGTCTCGGAGGGGGGGTCCGGCAATTAATAGAAACCTCCAATGTGTTCATCGTTCCTTGGCGTAAAAATGACTGGGGGGGCGGTTGTCACAAAAGAAACTAGATTTCCCCGCTTTTCTCTCGCTTTGCCCACTGGAAAATTTTGAAAACTCTCCCATCAACTTTTTGAATTTCTTTACCATTTCTACAAACAACCGACCTTTTTTGATAGAGCATCATACAGGCTTCCGAGGCATACTCGATACGATTCAGCAGCGGTAGTGTCATGAAAAACTACATAAGGCGTAAATTGTTTGAGCCCAAACAGGGCCCCCCCGATCCGGATGGATATCGGTCTGATCTCGGCATTACCGAGGTTCCCCTCGATCCGGATGGATATCATTTTGAGCACCCCGACTTTACCGAGGCTCCCGTCGATCCAGATGGATATCATTTTGAGCGCCCCGCCATTACCACTCAGCGCCCCGTCACATCTCAGGCGGTTACCTACCTTCAAGAGGACATCTCTCAGGTAGACCCAGCTGTCCGACTTCATGGCATAAACACCACGAGATTCCAGGGAGCGCGCGACAGGATTCTGGAAACAGTCGAGTTCCGGGAGTGGAGGGACGGCAAAGGTGGAGCTGATAAAGCTGCCTTGTTTTGCTCCGGGAATCCGGGAGTGGGCAAAACTTATCTGAGGTAAGCGGCAGGGTTCTTTCCAAGAAGTAAATATCACTAACGGCCGGAAATACTAGTTCACTCGTGATCGACAGCATACGCGATCGGGCAAGTGCGGAATATCTAACGGTTGCATGGTTGTACTGCGACCACGAGTTTAAGAATGAGCAGACAGTTACCGTCATGATTGGAGCGATTTTGAGGTCACTGCTAACCAGTGAGGGCCCGGAGGATATACCATTACTGGAGAGCCCAAAGCCAGGACTTCAGGACCTGATGCGGCGTTTGAGGACCAGGATTGCGGCGTTACGCCGGGCCTTCATCTGTATAGATGCGCTGGACGAATGCCCGCCGGGGGATCTTCCGTTGCTTCTTGAGTCGCTAAGAGACATTGTCGGGGAGTTCCCGAGGACGAGAATATTCCTTACCGGGAGGCCCCATGTCAAGGAAGTCATCAAGAGGCATTTCGTCGGAGCGGTTGAGATACCCATCTGTCCTAACACGAATGACATCAGCAATTATCTGGGGATGAGGTTGGAGAGGGACGGCAAACCGAGGGCGATGGATAGTAATTTACGAGCGGATATTGAGAAAATTATTATGGAAAAAATGTCTGATAGGTGAGCAGGAGCATTTGGCGTTTCCCCTCCATTAGCGGTGTATGGGTGTATACTTACTAGCGACTGGATACAGCTTCCTCCTTGTTTCGCTGAGCGTCGATGCTATCCTGCAGGAGTCCACGGTTGGTCGAAGGAGAATGAGGCTTGAAGAGCTCGCGGGGGGCAATGGGCTGAGTGCTGCCTACACGGCGACCATAACCCGGCTGAAGGCTCAGAAGGGAAATGAGTTAGCACTAGGGCTGAAAGCACTGATGTGGGTGTTGTATTCAGAAAGGCCATTACGGGAGGAGGATTTCTGCTATGCCCTAGGAGTGGAGATAGGATCTACGGATCTGGGCTTGGGGAAGGTTCCTGCGATACAGACACTCCTTGCACCTTGCCTGGGCCTTCTCACGGTCGAGGCATCTTCGTCCACAGTCCGACTAGTGCACTTCACTCTAAAGGAATATCTCTTAAACGATCCAACTCTATTCCATAGTTCCCACTCGGCAATTTCGGAGGTTTGCTTGACATATCTCAACTTTGGATCTGTCAGGGCCCTTTCGCCAACTCCTCGCTCGGGCCCCTCAACAATGCCTTTTCTAGAATACGCTTCTGTTTACTGGGGAGAGCACGCGAAGAGAGGGATGACGGAAAATGGCAAAATACTGGCACTGAGGCTTCTCAATAGATTCGATGAACATATATCTGCCCAACTACTGTTGTCGTGCAATCGTCGATATACAGGCTGGAGTGCATCACTTAGCCGGGTGGCAGGAGGACCTGTCGGATTTACAGGACTACATGGGGTAGCATTCCTCGGAATCGCGGAGATGGTTGCTCCGGTATTGGAAATGAGGAAATGGGACGCGAATGCTGCCGACTGCACGGGGAATACGCCTCTAATCTGGGCAGCCCGACGAGGACAAGAGGAGATATTCACTGCGCTTTTAGACCGAGAAGACGTCATTCCTGACCGTGCAGACCGCGAACATGGCCGAACGCCACTCATTTGGGCCACTATGACGGGGTGTGAGGGGGTAGTAAAGATGCTTTTAGGACGAGAGGACGTCAACCCCAACCGGACAGACACCGAATATGGCAGGACGCCACTCTCATGGGCAGCGGAGTACGGGCATGAGCGGATAGTAATGATGCTTTTAAGCCAAGAGGACGTCAATCCTGACCATGTAGACACCGAATATGGTCGAACGCCACTCATGTGGGCCAGTATGGCCGGACGTGAGGGGGTGGTAAAAATACTTTTGGAACAAGAGTCCGTCAATCCCGACTATTCACACCCGGATTGCGGCGTAACACCACTCTTGCTAGCAGCGGTGGGTGGGTATGGGGGTATAGTGAAGATGCTTTTGGAACGGAAGGACGTCGATCCAGACCGTGCAGACACTGAATATGGACAAACGCCACTCTCTCGCGCGGCTGCTTGGGGGCATGAGGGGGTTGTGAAGATGCTGCTGGAACGAGAGGACGTCGATCCCAACCGGGCGGACACCAAAGATGGTCGCACGCCACTCGCGTGGGCTGCTAGGAACGGGCATGAAGGGGTAGTTGAGATGCTTTTGGATCGGAACCACGGAAGGCATGATCGAATTGCACGGATGCTACTTTAGCGGGGGGGGGTACTAATTTCCGACAAAGCCAGTCGTGTCTACCGGCCCTCCCACCCTAGTAGTCTCAGCCTCCTTCCGCCTTGTCCATAGACCTCTTCCACCGCCCAGGGAAGCTAAGGCCAGCTCGAACCCAGCCTAACCAATCTCCTCGTTTGCGCTCGACCTGTATTCTGTCATCGCTTCCCTTATTCACCACTTCGCTTTTCTCCTCCACATCCTTCCTTTTCTGTTACTAGATACATTCTTATTCCATAGGTACTTTCTAGGCGGGGAGTTGGTATGGGCAAGATTCAGATGTAAATAGGCATTGGCCAGGGCATTTTTCTGGTCTCTTTTGGCTATCACGATTTATCTTCGATGCTTCCTGATTTTTTTTCCTTCGCCTATTTATTCCTTTGGAGTTCTGGTTAGACTGGGCCCTGTCGTCATTTTCTTGCTCTTCATCCCTGGTATTCTGTTCTTGGTCTAGTATAAGTCTTAAGTTTTGCGGAGAGAAACATAGTGTAGTTCCGCCTATTACATGCGATTGGAATTGACAGCGGGTAAGCTTGAAGAAACCCGTCCTAGGTTGGGGAGCCGCTAGTTTATTTTCTCCTGGTCATTCCTCTCATCGCTGCCAAGTGATCAACCCCCCCCCTTTATTTGAGTATAGACTACCTTACTCCAACACCCGTTCTGCCAGACATCATCACGGGGGTGTCCCGAATCGCGAAGGACAACCCTAACCCTATCTTACCGGATACCTTTTTAATATGATGCCTGCAAATATTTGGCTGGTACAATAAAAGCCCCAGGGAGAGAGCGGCTAGCAGGGCTAGATTCTCTAAATCTAGGAGTCGTGAGTTCGCTTACCTTAGTGGGGATATTTGTCGGATACCAGGCTATACACCGGCGTGCGGGATGGCAAATAATTAAACCTTTTTCCCCCCCACCCCCACGACAACACTTGTGTCTTCGAGCGATACTCCAAAATGCTTTACCTAATTGGCAATGGATTGTTCCAACCCGCCATTAAATCCGACAAGAATGCGCAAGTTATGAGTTGGCTCCCTCCACTATCGTAATCGAGTACAAAGGAGGCGCCATCAAGCCGTGAGCAATGACTGATTCGACGATGCCGGGCACTGTGGTTTGGAAAGTAGGGGGTTTCCATACTGCAAGGATTGAGCAGGTTGAATTCTGCCGGGAGTGGGAGCCTCTCCTTGGTTACAGTAGTTCTGCTGTGACACCAGCTTACCGGTGAAGGTAAGGGTGATTGATGGGGTAATTTAGCAGTAGTGCGTAACCAATTCGAGACTACTCAAAAACTCTGCTTTTGTAGGCATTGTCGGTCAACATGATCAACCGTACATAAACGATCCATTGCAACGCAATTCTCCTTACCACCCCGCATTTTCAGCACCACCTAAAGATATTCCTCTTGATTGAATATTAATTCCTACTATTTATCGTACCATGTATTTGCATTTTATGTCTTTTCTTTGATTTTCATGATAGTGGGGCTGGTGGGGGAGTGCTGTTGTCATGTCCGGAGTTTTTCCTGTTTGTTGATGTACCTCGTACGATTAATTTTGCCAAGCCACAATAGCTTGGCGCGCACGTTTTACATTTAAGCCACAGTATGAGCACAACTACTCGAATATGGTTTCAACGGGAGCTAATTGTGCACTCTTATAGAGAATAGCTTTTCAAAGTTTGTATGCATCAAGACTAGGGCAGTTATAGATATCGAGTTATTGGAAGGTTATCATAGATTGGGATTAGCTGCGAGTGATGATTTAATGCTTGCTATTGTTTATTAGTTTTGAAAGGGAGTGGTTTGAGGTTGTTTTTGTGCAATTGATTTTTCTGAGCCATAGCTCGGGGCGGTTGCCCTGATTTCTCTGTATGATACTTTACTAGCGAACTGAAGTGCCTAACAAAAAAACAACGATAGAAGAAGGAAAAGAAAGGTATTATGATTACTCCTAACTTATCCGATCGGCATGTGGCGTAATTTTGAGGGGGTTGGATGATTCCTTTGTGAGGCTGAGTATCCACAGAGCCATGTTGGTGGCAACTTGCTTTTCTATCTACTTTGGCAATAGCGCCATTTCCAGTTTTTGCGGTATTGCACGTTAGCATAAATAACCGAACATCAGCATGCAACGGCTAGCTATTTAAAAAAATAATCCTAATTGATACTTTCTGTGTCATCCATCTGTTTTATTGATGTTTTTTTGTTGTAAAGGTATGGTGGATCCGGGAGTGAGGGGGCGGGGGTTGCAGTGCTAGGTGGTGGAACGATCACCAAATGTTTGGTTACTTTTGCAAAGGTATGATACAATACAAACGGTTATTTTTATTTTAACAAGCTCATTTTGCTCATTTTATTTCACTTTTTCCCTCATTCCCTACCCCGGCCCTTCCCCTAAACCCACAATGGCTTGGGGCTGTCTTTTCATACTTCCATACTCACAGTTTACTAGTACCTGTCTACCGCTGATACAGATTGTAATACTATACCGAAAGGTCTGTTTAAAGAGGCCTTCTTGGCCCTTATTAACCTATGATATACTACGGACAGGCTTGTGTATGGCGGCATTTACAAAACTTGGATTGGCAAGAATAATGCTGTGATAGCGATGCTCGCTGCTGGAGCTACGGGCGCATAAGATTCATCAAGGCCGTCTAGGGAAGGTTGCCCGAATGAACGAAGGGATTGGTTTAAGCGAAATCGTTGCCTTCTAGTGTGGCGACTGTACGGAGGTACGGGGCATAAGTTTTGTAGGTTACACAGTGGGTGAGAGTGGCAGACCTCGCTTGTGGAACTTACAAAACTTATGCCCTGTGCAAGTGCCCTGGGTGGTGTTTTCGTACAAGTACAAGACAGGGATCATTCGGGTGGTAAGCCGCCCCTGTCTTGTGCGGAAACATTTTTATTTTTATTTTTATAACTGTATTTCCATTTCGGGCGTTACTGGCCTCATCAGGCTCGTTTGACCTAATCATAAGCCACACCAGCTAACCATACAAAAAAACCCTAGCTCATCAACAATCCGGCAAAACGGCACAAATGCATCCCCCAGTAGCCAACAGCACCCCCGGCGGGTCACCATACATCCCCTAGAAGCAGAACTAAAATCAATAGTATGAACACCAAACCATGTCGAACCTTTTCCTTTCCCTACAGACTCGCCGGCGGACACAAAGGGAGGGGGTAACAATCCTTGTAACGGTATACTCTGCTCGCCCGCACAACGAACCTTAGCCAACGCCCCAGGTTTCCACATGTTAGCACTCATCAAGGGTAATCCTTCCTGTCAACCGGCCCATATCTGGCCTCCGCACCCGCAGGATACCCTGTTCCCGGCAATCATCCCTTGGACGAAGTTCCCGGATCCATCCATACTACCGAAATATAACAACAAAAGAAATCCTTCCCACCAAACTACCCAGACAGCAGGACATGGGCACGCTCCCCTCAGGTATAAACATACCTCTATCCCCGCTCTATAAACAAATCTAACTTGGATCCAGATCCGGAGATGACACTTGCAATGGATGCCAACGCCTTCACCTTCACCCCACCTCTTTTAAACCTAACCCTGGCGCCACATCCCACGTGCACGCCACCGCCACAACCTCCCCCTCTCGTCCCCCTCCTTTTTTTCCAGTGCGAACAACCCGATGGAAAAGGAGTCTTAACCTGCCCCCTCGAGGACTTCGTCCAAGCATCATCATCTATATCGCAACCCAAGCGAACTTGAGCCGCACCGCCATACCAAGCACCTAAACCCAACATTAACAGCAACCTTCACGCTAAATCAGGGAAAAGGACACTCAGCGAGATGAAACTAGATTGCCTAAGCGCTCTAGAGTCAAGATATCGATGGAAGATGATAAAACCAATCCTAAAACTGATGAAATCAACCTTCTAACAATGAAAATTCTAAACGATCGTAATCGAGAAGAAGACATGAAGCTATCGCGCGATAAGAATCATGGACCCTGAATGGCTGAACACCCAAATATGACACGTCACCCGAAGGTTCAATTTCAATCGCTGAGGTTGTAAGCACCATTGAGGATGTGCGGAAACATTCCCCATGGCACTTGTACCTCCGTAGAAGTAGAGTGAGGTCTTTACCTTGCGTTCTTGCTGTGCTATTTCCGTCGTACAGGGGACCCTACTGTAAGCGGTTCAAATAGCAGACTCAACTTTCGTGGGGGGAATAACAGGGGTTGTGGGAGGGGAAATAGTTAAAATTTGTTTTCTATTCCATTGGGGTTTTTTTATTCCGCAGGAGCGCCCAGTTTGCAATCCCAAATTGGGGTTTTGCCCAGTTCGGTTGCCAATAATGACAAAAAAGATCCTCTCTTAACAAATTGGGTCTACCTGCAAGTAGCGCGCACCCCAAATAAGGAGAGCCTCCGCAAGACAACAGTGAGAGGAGGCTCTCTGCATCATCTCCCAAAGCAAGGTGACATGACTACCAAATTTGCAAAGGAATACCTGATTCGTAATAACGCGGAGCTCACGAGGGTCATTATTTAAGAGGATCGCTCACTTGAAATGTCTCCTCTACTGCTCGCGGCGAGAATAAGTCCTGACACAAAGAGAGGCAACCACGAGCCCCCGCAAAATTCCACCATCATGATAACCACAATACCGATAGTGATTACAATTACAACCACAACTATAACGACTATTAATACTGTGGCCTGTATATTTATGTCCCTCCCTCTCCTTAGGAGCCTGGAATCTGGTAATAGGACTTTTTATTTGACCATGGCATTAACTGGAGTTCTTGTGATAGCGTATTTTTTTTCGAAATAACCAACAGGGCCGGGCCCGGCACCCATGGGAACTATGGTGTTTGAGTGGTTGATTTCAGCAACTTGATGCGACAGGCTGCGCTAGGGTAGACGGGCGGGTTTTCGAAGGGCTAGGCACTACTCATATCTCACGGTTATCCTGCACGCCGAGCCCGGCCCAGTTCGTTATTTTCGAAAGAATACGGTACCGCACTAGATAAATGTTGTGGAGAATTGTGGGAGCGCCAGTTGGCTGCGAGGACCTATCATTATTTATCAATTGGCGAGGGAACCTTGGTTATGTTGGTTGTTTTATTCTGATTCGCACTTGTTGGCTAGGGGTTATGGGGGGCGAATTTGAAATCACGGGGATTTCAGCCGAGTGGTCATCTCGTGGCCTACTATCCCCGATTTACACAGCGAAGTGCAGCACCGTGTTTGGCAGGGATCTCTGAGGCTGAGTTAGGTCTGACGAGTTCACCCTCCTCCAATGTGTTCGCCCCTCCTTGGCGTGAAAATGATTGGGTGGTTGTTGCATCCCAAGAGTGTTCGAATTGGAAGTACAGCAGGAGTTGTTAGACTCGTAGAGGGAATAACTTTAAGACGGTTACCGCTAGGTAAATGAGAGTACATGAATGATAGTTGTCTGTTTCTTACTATTCACAAGATGCGA
>Ga0307513_10002337_pt1 | contig 26400 bp, 25 predicted proteins | sample 15_EM_MG_FD_202174 | JGI IMG/M metagenome (GOLD analysis project Ga0307513, IMG submission 202174) | Populus trichocarpa ectomycorrhiza microbial communities from riparian zone in the Pacific Northwest, United States - 15_EM | ecosystem: Host-associated > Plants > Roots > Unclassified | place...
TCCCCCGGAGTGGTCGTCTCGGGCTCGCTCGTGGAGCGCTCGATCGTCTCGCCGAACGTGCGGGTCAACTCGTGGGCGCACGTCGACGGCTCGGTGCTGATGGAGGGCGTGCAGGTCGGCCGGCGCGCGGTGGTCCGCAACGCGATCATCGACAAGAACGTGATCATCCCCGAGGGCGCCCAGATCGGCGTGGATCTCGACCGCGACCGCAAGCTCTACACGGTCTCCGACGCCGGCATCGTAGTGATCGGAAAAGGCCAACGCGTCGAGCTCTGAGCCCGCACGGCGATCCGGTCAGCCGCGGTCGCGGAGGGTCTGCGACGGCGAGACGCCGAAGCGGGCCCGGTAGACGCCGGCGAACCGGCCCAGGTGGGTGAAGCCCCACCGGTACGCCACCTCGCTGACGCTGACCTGCCGCGGGTCGCTGCGGGTCAGCTCGGCGTGCACCCCGTCCAGCCGCAGCCGGCGCAGGTAGGTCAGCGGCGGCATCCCGACGTGCCGGCGGAACGACTCCTGCAGCACCCGGATGCCCACCCCGGCGATGCCGGCCAGCTCGGCGGCGGTGAACGCCCGGCCCGGCTCGGCGTGCATCGCGTCCAGGGCACGCTTGACCGTGCGCGGCCGGCTGGTGGTCGGATCCGCCGAATACGGGTGCTCCACCGTCAGCGCGAGCCCGCTGACCAGCAGATCACGCCAGCGGCGGGCCATCTGCGGCCGGTCCAGCAGCCCATGCGTGCCGCTCTGCTCGTCGTGCAGGAGCCGGACCAGCGCGGCCCAGGTGCGCCCGGGGCCGTCGCCGATCGCGAAGCTCGCACCGAGCGGCAGCGGGGAGACCAGCTGCCGGTCCAGGGTCGCGTCCAGCTCGCGTTCCAGCACGCTGCGCTCGACCTTGACGCTGAGCAGCCGGCAGTCCCCCGACCAGCGCAGCTCGATGTCGCCGACCGGCAGGAACACCGCGGCCAGGCTCGGATCGGCGGACACGACGGCGCCCCGGTGCCGGGACAGAACCGTCCCGGTCAGCGGGGCGAGCACGTGGTACGCCGTCTCCAGATCGGTGGTCTGCAGCCGCATGTCGGTGCCGTAGCTGATCTCGCCGACGGTGACCGGCCCGAGTTGGACCACGTCGCCGTCGAACGCGAAACCCGCGCCGTCACCCTCGGGCCGCACGTGCAGCGGACCGTAGAACATCTGCCGGCAGAACGCCCGGGCCTCGTCGACGTCGGCCGTCTTGAGGGCCACGCGGATGGGGACGTCCAAGTCCGACGCCCCGGCACCGCGATCAGCCCCAGCCGAGTTCATCTGTCGACAATAGTCCAGACTCTTTACTCCTACGGGGTGCCGGAATTACCCATTCCGGGCCAGTCGAATTCGGTCACCGACCCGCTCTCGACCTCCACCTCGGAGAGTGCGGTCGTCTCGTCCTGCCAGATCGTGTAGCGACCGGCCGGCAGGCTGTCGATGACCACGCTGAACAGCACACCGTCGCGGACGTACCGGGCGCGGACCGCGGCATGCGTACGCCGTGCCCCGTCCTCGACCGGGCTGACCTCGATCTCGTGGCCGTGCAGCCGGCCCGGGGTGTGGATGACCAGCGCCCCGATCCCGGCCCCGATGTTGAGCACCACGGTCCCCTGCCCGGACGGGGCAAGCGTGTGGTGGTGGTGGACCCCAGCGCTCATGACGGGTTGTCGAAGCCGTCGAAGGGCGTACCCAGGAACGGGAACTTCTTGAGCGGCTTGGAAGTCAGGTTCTTCGCGCTCAGCCCCTGCTCGACCAGCGCGGCGGCGGCGTCGGGCTTGAACTTCTCGTCGACCAGTGGCACGGTCACGCCCGCGATGGCCCGCAGCGAGATCGACACCACGTCGTCCTCGATGCGCCGGCCGTTCGGGAAGCCGGCCAGGTCGCCGCCGAGGATGCCGAACGCGTTCGGCTCCTTGCTGGGCGGGACGACCGTGTTCAGCCGGAGCATGTCGGCCTGGGTCTCGCCGGTGAAGTTCTGGAAGTTGTCGATGATCCCGTCCGGGATGCCGGTGAGCAGGATCGCCAGCAGGTCGGCGCGCGGCGTCTTGGCCTTGTTCAGCTTGGCCAGGTTGTCGAACAGGCCGGGGTACAGCACCGGGAGCAGGGCGGCCAGTTCGGGCTGCTCGACGAACTCGGCGAACCGCTTGTCCTCGGTCGGCGGCAGGCTGTTCCACAGGTCCTTCTGCGCCATCGGCACGATGACCTCGTTGAACAGCGGGTTACCCAGGCGCGAGACCTGGACCTGCGGGCCGACTTCGACGTCCGCGTTCTTCTTGTCGCCCTGCCGAACCTCGACCTGGCGCCGGCTGGCGGTGGTCCACACGCCGATGACCGCGCCCGGGTCGCGTCCGCGGACGCTCTTCTTGCCGTCCTTGCGGACCGCCGACAGCGGCAGCTGGATGGCGATGCTGTGCACGTTCAGCTGGTCGGTGGCGTTGACCGCCTTGCCCGGACCCTTGAACAGGGTCTTGCCGATCAGGTGCTTGTCCTGGAACGGACGCAGCGTGCCCAGGTCGAAGATCGCGCCCAGGTCGACGAAGAACGCGTCGGCGCGCTGCCCGGCGAAGACCTTCTCACCGGTCTTCAGCTTGTGCACCGCGTCCTCGGCGAGCTTCTCGTAGTCCGGGATGGAGATCTTGCCCACGTTGCACGGCGGGCAGGGCAGCTTCGAGTGCAGGACCGTGTGCTTGCCGTGCTTGTCCACCTTCGTCACCGAGAAGAACTGCCGGCGGTTCCAGTTCTTGTCGTCCAGAGATTTAATCTGGCCGGTGTTGTAAAGGAACGTCCGGTTGTTGCGCAGCTCGGTGCGGAACCTGAATTGGTAGGTCAGATCCGGCCGGCCATCGCCATTGGAGTCGACGTGAATCTCGTATAGCACGTCGTCGCCGAACTCGAAGAAGTTCGGGCCGCTCGCGGGCAGCTGCAATGGCACGTAGTTGGCGATGATCGTAACCGTGTCCGGGTCGTCAGGGCTGACGAACGCGTACAGGTCGGAGCTGTCGGCAACCGGGTCCTTGCTGATCTCCGGTGCCTCACGATGCGAAGACATGAGCCTAAGGTCCTTCGGGGGGCTAGAAGGGGGAATACGAGCGGGGGAGGGCAGGACCGATCAGGCGCGTTTGACGGCCTTGAGCAGCCTGGCAGCGAGCTTCTTGTCGGTCAGGGTGACCTTCGACTCGCCCGAGAACACGTCGAACGTGCCCTTCTTCGCGTCCCGCAGGGAGATCACCAGCGGCGCGGAATCGTTGCTGGACGAGGTCTCGCCCGCGAGGCTCAGGCCGGCGACACCAGCGGTCGCGGCGCCGACGCCAACAGCTCCGGCAATGGTGAGGACCCGACGGCGCGAAAAGCGGCTGACCGCCCTGGTGCCGTAGTGGACACGACTCATGCTCGGCCTTTCGTCAAGGGATGTGGCGCTCTAGATATCGTCGACGCCCATCAGTACGAAGTCCGAACCCGAGCGGTTCAACGGTTTTCTGGATACCTGTGTCCTTGCTGAGTGCGACGAGCCGCACGCAGTCGCAGGAAGCCCGCGCCGGCGGTCACGCCGACTATCACGATCAGCGCGGCCAGGGTGATCTGCCGGCCGAGATCGACCCGGTCCTGGCTGTCCGAGGCCGGGAGAAGCCACGACTCGCGCTCCTGCGCGCCCGCGGCCACGGCGGCCGACTGCGCCGGATCGTCGGGCACAGCCACGGCGCCGGGCTCGGGCGAGCGGCTGGACTGCGGCGCTGACTTGGTGGTCACCTTCGCCGTGCTGCTCGCCGCGGCGGCCGGCTTGGCGGCGGTCAGCACGAGATCCGAGCAGGAGTAGTAGGTGTCGGGCGTGCTGGTGGTCTGCCAGACCGTGAAGAGCACGTGCCGGCCGGACCGGTCGGCGGGCAGCTTGCCGCCGAACCGGTAGGCCCCGTCGCGTACGGGCGGGTCCGTGGCGGTGAAGATCGGCTTGGTGCTCAGGTCGTCCCAGCCGAGCGGCTGCTTCGGGTTGTAGCCCTGCTTGGTCAGGTAGACCCGGAAGAGCCCGGCGTGCGGGATGGTGGTGCGGTACTGGATGTTCAGGGTGCTGCCCGCGGTCATCTGGGTGGCCGGCCAGTCGGAACGGGCCAGGTCGAGGCCCTTGTACTCGCTCAGGCCGCCGCTGCACAGCTTGCCGTCCGGGATCACCTGCTTGTCCCGGCCGTTCACGCCGGGCACCCGCAGGTTGTCGAAGGCGCCCAGGGCCTGTCCGTTCGCGGCCAGCGCCGCCTTGCACGCGGCCGTCCCGGCGTCCTCTCCCCCGGCGGCGCACGCGGCGGTGCGGCTCACCGGCTGCACGGGCGCGCCGTGCGCGAGTGCCGGCAGGGCGGGTAACAACCCGCAGACGGCGGCGAAGCCGGCGGCGGCGACCACGGCTGCGGTACGGCGGACGACGGTCATCTGATCTCCTCGGCCAGCGGGCACGGCTGCGCAGGGCCGCAAGGGACCCCTCGGCGAAGACTACGGAGATCGGCCCTGAGTCGTTCACCCGATGGGTGGCGCTGCCCCAACGGGCAACGCGCTGTGATTGCATGACCGGGCAAGCCGAACTCAGGAGGAATCATGGACAAGCCCGACGTCGGCCCCATCGAGGGTGAGCCGCCCGCCGAGCTGCAGGTCGAGGACCTGGTCGTCGGCGACGGCCCGGAGGCCAAGCCGGGCCAGTCGGTCAGCGTGCACTACGTGGGCGTGGCCCACTCGTCCGGCAAGGAGTTCGACGCGTCGTACAACCGGGGCGACGCGTTCGACTTCCCGCTCGGCGGGGGCCAGGTCATCGCCGGCTGGGACCAGGGGGTGGTCGGCATGAAGGTCGGCGGCCGCCGCAAGCTGACCATCCCCCCGCACCTCGGCTACGGCCAGCGGGGCGCCGGCGGTGTGATCAAGCCGAACGAGACGCTCATCTTCGTGGTGGACCTTCTCGGCGTGCGGTGAGCGTGGGCCGGCAGGCCGGCCGGGCCGGGGCAGGCAGCGCCTGCTCCGGCCCGGCCGGGTCGGCGACCCGGTCGCCGTCCCCCCGGCGGCAGAGCTCCGCCGGGTCGATCGGGTCACCGATCGGAATCAACGCTTGCCCTGAAGGTCGGCGCAGCCGGTCTCGTCGGGTAGCAGCGGCCGGAAGGTGACGCTCCAGGTCGCGGACCCGGAGGTCCACGGCGTGATCTGGTTGGCGTCCTGAGCGGCCGCGAGAACCTTACCCGCCTGATCGCCGGTGACGGCCAGGCAGCCCAGCTTAACCCCCGGCCGCACATATTCACCCGGCAGCGCGGGCCCCGGCCACGGCGTGGCGGCGGGCGCGCTGGGCTGGTCGTCCGCGGGCTTCACCCAGGGCTGGGCCAGCACGGCGACGGCGGTCGGCTGATACGGCTGCGCCGCGGGCATGCCCTGCGCCGCCGGCAGCCCGGTCAGCAGGTCGACGAAGGCGGCGACCTTGGCGCGGGCGGCCCGCTGGGCGGCGGTCAGCGACGGGTCGTTCGACTGGGCCTCGTTCAGCGCGTACGCCGCGATGGTCCGGCCGCCGACGGTGATCTCGGTCGTGGTGGCGTCGGCGATGTTGGGCTGACCGAGGTCGCCCACCGCGCCCAGCTGCCGGCCCTTCTCCACCAGTCCGTCGACGGTGGCCGGAGAGGCCAGCTGGACCTGGATGTTGGGCAGGGCGGGCCCGGGATAGATGGCGATCTGCGGGCCCTGGGTGATCACCCGGCCGTCGGCGTAGACGCTCACCGCGGGCAGCCGGGTCAGCAGCGTGTTCATCCCGATGAAGCCGCCGGTCTGCGCGACGCGCAGGACGAGCTGGTCGGCCGGGGCCGGCACCCCGCTCTCCGAGGCGCCCGGCGAGCCGGACTCGCTGGGCGCGCCGATGGCATCGGCTCGCGCACAGGCGCCGAGCAGGAACAAGGTCACGGCGGCGGCGGCCGTCCAAGAGCCGCGGAGTCTGGTCATGCCCGGTACGACGAGGCAGGGCCACCGCCGGTTCCGGCCTCATCCAACGAACTTGCCTTGGTTTTCCGCCGCGGGTGAGCTCAGTCAAAAACAATCGCGACTTTTCCGGCCGTACCCGCGTCCGCCAGTTTGTACGCCGCACCCGCGTCGGCGAGCGCGAAGGTGTCCGTGACCGTGACGTCGGGACGCAGCCGCCACCGGACCAGGTTGGCCAGCAATTCGGACATGTGCCGCAACGAGGTCACCCAGGAGCCGTGCAAGGTGATCTGCCGGTGGATCAGCTCCTGCGACACGTCGAGGGTCAGCTGGCCGCCCTCCCCCACGAACGCGCACCGGCCCCAGGTGCGGGTGCTGCGCAGCGCGAGCAGCCGGGCGGCGGCGTTGCCGGAGCAGTCGACGGTCGCCGAGCAGCCGGCCCCGCCGGTGATCTCGGCGATCTGCCCGGCCGCCTCGTCCCCCGCGAGGATCCCGTGGTCGACCAGGCCCAGCCCGCGGGCGATGGCGAGGCGCTCGGGCGCCACGTCGGTGCCGATGATCGGCCCGGCACCCAGCGCGCGGCCCAGCATCGCCGCCGCCAGGCCGACCGGGCCGAGGCCGGTGACCAGCAGCGTGTCGCGGCCGGAGACGTCCAGCCGCAGCAGCGCCTCGTAGGCGGTGCCGAACCCGCAGGACACCAGGGCGCCGTCGAGGAAGGAGAGCTCGTCCGGCAGCGGCAGGCAGGTGCGCTCCTCGGCCAGCAGGTACTCGGCGTGGCCGCCGTCGCGCTGCCAGCCGTACGCGGCCCGGTGCGGTGAGGTGCAGCCGATCAGGTAGCCGCCGCGGCACTCGTCGCAGACCCCGCACCCGGCGATGTGGTAGACCGCGACCCGGTCGCCCACCACGAGCCGCCGGCAGTCCGGGCCGACGGCGACGACCTGCCCGGCCGGTTCGTGCCCGGCCACCACGTTCTGGTACGCCTCCGGACCGTGGCCGAGGTGCTCGCGGTAGATGGCCCGGATGTCGCTGCCGCAGATCGACGACGCCCGCATGGCGAGCAGCACCTGGCCCGGGCCCGGCTGCGGCACCTCCAGCTCGATGTGCCGCACCGTGCTGTCGCCGGGCAGCAGCACGCCGGTCATTCTGCTCATCGCCGTTCCTCCTGGTCAACCCGAGAATCCGAGCCGATGCTAGCCCGATTACCGGCCCCTGCGGGGCCCGGATTCTCCGCGCCGTCCGTAGGACCAGGCGTCGGTAGCAGCAGAGCCCGCGCTTACTTGACCGACCCGAGCGAAAGGCCTTGGACCAGCTTGTCCTGAGCCGCGAAACCGGCCACCAGAACGGGCAGCGAAACCACGAAAGCGGCCGCGCACAGTTGGGCCAGGAACAGTCCCTGGCTGGTGACGAAGCTGGTCAGGAACACCGGCGCGGTCTCGGCCACGGTGGCCGTCAGCACCCGGGCGAAGAGCAGCTCGTTCCAGCTGAAGATGAAGCAGATCAGCGCGGTGGCGGCGATGCCGGGCATGACCACGGGTGCGATCACCGAGCGCAGCGTCTTGACGAGGCCGGCGCCGTCCATCGAGGCGGCCTCGAGCATCTCGACCGGGACCTCGGACAGGAACGAGCGCATCATCCAGACCGCGATCGGCAGGTTCATCGAGGTGTAGAAGACGATCAGCAGCCAGATGTTGTCGAGCAGGCCGGCCTGCTGGGCGAACAGGTAGAGCGGCAGCAGCCCGGCGACGACCGGCAGCATCTTGGTGGAGAGGAAGAAGAACAGGACGTCGGTCCACTTGCGCACCGGCTTGATCGAGAGGGCGTACGCGGCCGGGAAGGACAACAGCAGCACCAGCGCGGTCGAGACGACGCTCGCGGTGAGCGAGTTCAGCAGCGGCGGCCACGGGGTGGCACCCCCGGAGAAGAACTCCCGGTAGCCCTCGAGGTTGAGCGGCGCGAACACGGCCGGCGGGTTGGTGGCGGCGTCGGCCTCGCTGTGCAACGAGGTCAGCACCATCCAGACCACCGGCAGCACGAACAGGATGCCGACCACCCAGGCCAGCAGCGACAGCCACGGACCGGAGCGGTCTTTGCGCTTCTGCACCGCCACCGGGGCGGGCGCGGTCGTCGTGGTCATCGGCCCGAATCCTCCTTGAACAGCGACGAGACCGTACGCAGCGCGAACGTGGCGATGATGATGGTGCCGATCACCACGACGACCGCGGCGGCCGAGGCCCGTCCGTAGTCGTGGGCCTGATAGAAGATCTGGTAGATCGTGTACGGCAGGTTCGCCGTGCCCAGGCCGCCCGAGGTGATGGTGAAGACGGCGTCGAAGTTCTGCACGATGTAGATCGAGCCGAGCAGCGCGCCGAGCTCCAGATACTGCCGCAGGTGCGGGAGGGTCCAGCCGCTGGCGCCGTCGATCCGGGCCGCCTCGACCACGTCGAGCGGGCGGCCCTGCAGGCCGGCGAGCAGGATCAGCATCATGAACGGCGTCCACTGCCAGACCAGCGCGAAGATGACCGACCACAGCGGCATGTTGCTGATCCAGTCGGGCTGCGGCGGGTTGTCCGAGCCGAACAGCTTCCACACCCAGGTGAGCGCGCCGTTGAACAGGCCGTACTCGGGGTTGTAGAGGGCGTGCTTCCAGAGCAGGGCCGCGGCGACCGGCACCACCAGGAACGGCGCGATCATCATCGTCCGGACCGCGCCGCGGCCGCGGAACTTGCGGTCCAGCAGCAGGGCGATGCCCAGGCCGAGGATGATGCTGATGAGTACGACGCCCGCGGTCAGCAGGATCGTCGTCCACACCGCGTCGCGCATGTTGACGTCGGTGAAGACCCGCCGGAAGTTGTCGAACCCGGCGAATCCCCGCTCGTCGGGGTAGTAGGCGTTCCAGTCCATGAACGAGATGACCAGGGTCGCCACGAACGGCAGCTGGGTCACGATGATCATGAAGACGAGCGCGGGCAGCAGCGGCGCCCGGCGGGCCCAGCCGGCCGCGCGGCGGGCGACCCCGGCGGCTCCGGCCGGTGCCGGGGCGGCGCCCTGATCGGTCTTTTCGGCGACGGAAGTCATGGTTGCTTCCCCCTTCAGCCGTTCTGCCGGGATCGATAGCGTTCGGCGACGTCGTCGGCCAGGCGCTGGCCGCGTTTGAGCGCCTCGTCGACGCTCATCTGGCCGGCGATCGCGGAACTGACGTACTGCGAGACCTGGGTGCCGAGGTCGGTGAACTCGGGGATGTCGACGAACTGGATGCCCAGCGCCGGGCGCGGCTGCACGCCGGGGTTGCGCGGGTCGGCGCTGCTGATGGCGTCCTCGGTCGGCTTCGCGAAGGCCGACGCCTCCTGCAAGTAGTTCGCGTTCTGGTAGGTCGAGGAACGCTTGCCCGCGGGCACCTTGGACCAGCCGAGCTGGCTGCCGACCAGTTCCTCGTACTGCCGGCTGGACGCCCAGGAGATGAACTTCCAGGCGTTCTCCTTCTTCTTGCTGGCCTGCTGGATGCTCCAGGACCAGGCGTACAGCCAGCCCGAGCTCGCGGTCTGCACGACCGGGGCGGCGGCGTACCCGATCTTGCCCTTGACCGGGGAGTCCGCGGCCTCGAGCGAGCCGGCCGCGCTGGTCGCGTCGTACCACATCGCGACGTTGCCCTGGATCAGGTTGTTCAGGCACTCGGTGAAGCCGGCCTGCGGCGCGCCGATCTCGCCGTGCGCGCGGACCAGGTCGACGTAGAACTGGGTGGCCTGCTCGAACGCGGGCGCGTCGACCTGGGCGTTCCAGTCCTTGTCGAACCAGGTGCCGCCGAAGGTGTTCACCACGGTGGTGAGCGGGGCGAAGATCTGCCCCCAGCCGGGCTGGCCGCGCAGGCAGATGCCCCGCATGCCGGGCTGCTTGCCGTCCACCTGGGCGGCGATGTCGGCGACCTGCTGCCAGGTCGGCTTCGCCGGCATCTGGATCCCGGCGGCGTCCAGCACGTCCTTGCGGTACATCAGGAACGAGGACTCGCCGTAGAACGGCTCGCCGTAGAGCTTGCCGTCGTCGGCGGTCAGCGACTTGGTCATCGGCGGCAGGATGTCGGCCTGGTCGAACGTCGGGTCGGCCGCGACGTAGTCGTCGAGCGGGGCGATCCACTTGCTCTTGGCGTAGATCGGGATCTCGAAGTTGCTCAGCGAGGCGACGTCGTACTGGCCGGCCTGGCTGGAGAACTCCTGACTGATCTTGTCCCGGACGTCGTTCTCCGGCAGCACGGTGAAGTTGACGCCGATGCCGGTCTGCTTGGTGAAGTTGTCGGCGGTCAGCCGCTGCAGGTCGATCATCTGCGGGTTGTTGACCATCAGCACGTCGATGCTGTTCGCCCCGCCGGAGCCGCCGCTGGTGCCGCCCCAGCCGGCGCATCCGGGGAGCAGGAGCAGGGCGGCGGATGCGGTCAGGACCGTGCGGACGCGTACGCCAGACATGGGGCCTCCCCGATGAGGCGGACATATTCCCCGACATGGGTGCTGCCGGTAACACACCGGCCATCAGTACATGCCTGAGATCGACACAATGTCAACCACGCGTCACGCAGTGCAGCATCAATGATCGTCTAAGCCCGCCCCGTCGTCCACTGTGTGGGGACCTGGCTCGGTCAGGCCACTCGCGCCTCGTTCCGGAAGACCCGGACGATGTCGCCACGGTGCAGTTGACGGCCGCGGCGGGTGTCGACCTCGCCGTTGACCGTGACGTCGCCCGAGGCGATCAGGATCTTGCCCTCGCCGCCGGTGTCGGTCAGATCGGCGAGCTTGAGGAATTGTCCGAGTCTGATCATGTCTCCGTCGATTGGCACGTCGCGCATGCCGTTCATCTTGCCGGAACCTCGAAAAACTTCCCGCGGACGGTTGAACCTTTCCGGCCCCGGACACGAACTACCGGACGTGAGCCGATTCCTCATCACCCGCCGCGCGGGCGTGCTGACCGCCGCCGCTGCCGCTGCCGTGCTGGGCACGGCGGCCCCCGCCCTCGCGGACGCCACGGTCAGCCCGGCCAGCGCAGTGCAAGGCAGCGGGGAGAACCTGACCTTCCGGGTCACCAACACCGAGCAGGTCCCCCTCACCCGGATCAAGCTGACGCTGCCGCCGGACAGCCCGATCGCCGAGGTCTATCCACTGTCGGTGGACGACTGGGCGCCGCAGATCACGACGATGAAACTGCAGACGCCACTCACCACGATCCACGGCGACACCGAGACCACCGAGACCGCCGCCGCGATCACCTGGATCGCGATGCCCGGCAAGTCGCTCGCGCCGGGCAAGTCGACCGACCTGAGCGTCGCCGTCGGCCCGCTGCCGACGCTGAGCAAGATGCAGTTCACGATCCAGACCACGCACGCCGACGGCACCGCCGGTGCGGCCGTGCCGCCCGTGTCGCTCGCGCTCACCGCGGCCACGGCGCAGCAGCAGGCCGCGGCGCACGCCGAGCACGACGCCACCGGCACGAGCGCCGACGGCACGAGCGCCGACGATTCCGCGTTCGCCGCCGTGATCGCCCAGGCCGACCAGGGACCGAGCATGTGGTCGATCGGCGGCTGGCTGATCGCGGCGCTGGCCGCGGCCGCCGCGGTCGTCTCCATCGTGCGGGGCCGCCGCCGCAACCCGGGCCCGGCCGCCGAAGCCGACGAGCCGACGGACGAGACCGGGAGCAAGGACGACAGCAAGGAACCGGTCGGCGCCGGCGCGGGCAAGCTCCGCGCCAGCAGCTGGCGGTACCAGGACGGCCCGGAATAGGAGAAGCTTCCCGCGCAGGTGGGCGCGGGTGGTGTCGTGCTGATGCGCGTGGGGCGCGGAACACGACTGGCGGGTGGGGCCCAGGGCACGGCCCACGACCTGCGGCGTGCGGGGCGGGAAGGTTCGGCTTCCCGCCCCGCTGCATGCCCCGCGGATGGAGATGGCTCAGACGGAGACGGTGCGCGGGGTCTGCAGGGCCCCGACGATCTCGTGCAGGACCCGTTCCGCGTCCTCGTGCGGAATCTGGCAGGTGCCGGCCGCCAGGTGGCCGCCGCCGGCGTAGCGCAGCATCACCTCGCCGATGTCGACCGGCGAGGTCCGGTCCAGGATGCTCTTGCCGCAGGCGAAGACCGTGTTCAGCTTCTGCCGGCCCCAGATGATGTGCACCGAGACCCGGGCCTCGGGGAACAACGCGTACACCATGAAGCGGTTGCCGGCGTGGATCGTCTCCTCGTCGCGCAGGTCGACGATCACCACGTCGCCCTCGACATGGCTGACCCGGCGCAACTGCTCGATGAACCGCGACGAGCAGTCCCGGAACAGCGCTCGGCGACGTCGGGCAGCGCCAGGATCTCGTCCACGTCCTGGTGGTCGATGCACGCGTCGATCAGCTGCATCATCAGCTGGTAGTTGGAGATCCGGAAGTCGCGGAACCGGCCCAGGCCGGTGCGGCTGTCCATCAGGAAGTTGAGCAGCGTCCACCCCTTCGGCTCGAGGATGTCGTGCAGCTCGTACGCCGCCGAGTCGGCCTGGTCGACGGCGCGCATCAGCTCGGCCGAGATGTGCGGGAAGCGCGGCGCGCCGCCGTAGTAGTCGTAGATCACCCGGGCCGCGGACGGCGCGTCCGGGTCGATCACGTGGTTGGTCCGCTCGCCGGGATTGCGCAGCATCTCCGAGTGGTGATGGTCGAAGACCAGGTGCGCGCCCGGGGCGAACGGAAGATTGGTCAGAATGTCGTGTTCGGTGACCTCGACGGTGCCGTCCTGGACGTCCTTCGGATGCACGAAGGTGATCTCGCCGATCAGGTCGAGGGTGCGCAGCAGGACGGCACAGACGAGACCGTCGAAATCGCTGCGGGTAACAAGCCGGTACTTCACGTGGACTCCCCCTTGGCGCCATACCCCTTGCACCCCAGTTTGCCACTTTTATGCTTATGGGCCTGGTCGCATCCCAGAACGGTGTGAACCACGAGGGCCACGCGCTGCGTAAGGTTCAGTCAGACGGATACGTATGCGGCCGGAGGACAGACGCAGCCATGGACAACGCCCCTCAGCTAACGCAGGAGCGCAGCGCCCCACCCGCAACTCTGGTGATCTTCGGCGCGTCGGGCGACCTGACCCGCCGCAAGCTACTGCCGGCCGTGGAGAGCCTGGCCCGGCACAATCGGCTGCCCCGCGAGTTCGCCCTCGTCGGCGTCGCCCGCACCCCGATGGACGACGCGCAGTTCGTCGCCAGCTCGCTCGGCGACCGCAGCCTCGGGGACAAGCTGCAACTTCAGGGCGGAGTCAGGTACGTATCGGGCGGCTACGACGACCCGGAGACCTACAAGCTGCTGGCCGAGACGCTCGACGAGCTGGACGCCTCGCGCGGCACCGCCGGCAACCGCATCTTCTACCTCTCCACCCCCGCCGAGGCGTTCGAGCCGGTGATCAACGGGCTGGCCGGCGCGGGGCTGAACCACGCACGCGAGGGCTCGTTCGCCCGGCTCGTGATCGAGAAGCCGTACGGTAAGAGCCTGCTCACCGCGCGCGAGCTGGACGGCATCGTGCACGCCGCGTTCGACGAGCCGCAGGTCTTCCGGATCGACCACTACCTGGGCAAGGACACGGTCCAGAACGTGATCGCGCTGCGCTTCGCCAACTCGATCTTCCAGCCGATCTGGGATCGCAGCTGGGTCGACCACGTGCAGATCACCGTGGCCGAGACGCTCGGCGTCGGCACCCGGGGCGGCTTCTACGAGAACGCCGGCGCGATGCGCGACATCGTCCAAAATCATGTGCTGCAGGTCCTCGCGCTGGCGCTGATGGAGCCGCCGGCCTCGTTCGACGCCGAGGGGCTGCGCAACGAGAAGGTCAAGCTGCTGCAGGCGATCCGGCTGCCCACCAACCGCGACATCGCCGACCTGGCGGTCCGCGGCCAGTACACCCGCGGCGGCACCCGGGACGACCTGATGGCCGGCTACCGCGACGAGGCCGGCGTCGACCCGCTGTCGCGCACCGAGACCTACGCGGCGATGCGGCTGAACGTCGACAACTGGCGCTGGGCCGGCGTGCCGTTCTATGTGCGGACCGGAAAGCGGCTGCCGGCCCGGGTCACCGAGGTCGCGCTGCAGTTCCAGCGGCCGCCGCACCTGCCGATCCCGACCACCCAGCTCACCGAGCTGGAGGCGGACGCGCTGATCCTGCGGATCCAGCCCAACGAGGGCATCTCGCTGCGCTTCGGTGCCAAGGTGCCGGGCCACTCGTTCCGGGTGCGCACGGCGAGCATGGATTTCTCGTACGACAAGACGTTCCGCGAGGAGTCGCCCGAGGCCTACGAGCGGCTGCTGCTGGACGCCCTGCTCGGCGACCCGACGCTGTTCATCCGCACCGACGAGGTCGAGCAGTGCTGGCGGATCGTCGACCCGATCATCGAGCACTGGGCGAACGACGCCTCGCCGATCCCGACCTACGAGGCGGCCTCCTGGGGCCCGACCGACGCGGACCGGCTGATCGGCCGCTCGGGCCGCCGCTGGCGCAACGAGCTGTAGGCGGTCAGTCCGCCGACCGCGCCGCCAGGGTCTCCAGTGCCCGGGCGGCGTGGTCGTTCATGTTGGTCTCGCTGTGGATCACGTCGAGGATCCGCCGGTCGGTGTCGATCACGAAGGTCATCCGCTTGGTGCTCAGCGGGCCCAGCGGGAGCTTGCGCTTGACGCCCAGCGCGCTCGCGACCTTGCTCTCCGGGTCGCTGAGCAGCGGATAGTCGAAGCCGTTCAGGTCGGCGAACTTCTTCTGCTTGTCGACCTGGTCCCGGCTGATCCCGACGCGCTGCGCGCCGGCCGCGGCGAACTCGGCGGCCAGGTCGCGGAAGTTGCAGGCCTCCACCGTGCAGCCGCTGGACAAGGCCGCCGGGTAGAAGAAGAGGACCACGGGACCGCCGGCGAGCAGCTCGCTCAGCCGGCGCGGCGTGCCGGTCTGATCGGGCAGTTCGAAGTCGTCGACGATGTCGCCCTTGCCGATACCCATCCGGGCCACCCTTTTATAGATGTTGCTTGATCGAGCATGTTGCCTGATCGAGCATAGCGCCGCTCCCTGATCGAGCATGGCGCCGCCGAATGCGGCCAGTCGGCGCCGCACCGCTTAGGGTGAGAAGACCACCGTCCCCTGCGAACGAACCGACTGACCCCTGCCCACCCCCCGAACCGAAAGCGACACCGACATGCAGGTCTCGGTCGCGCACCACCCGCCGAACACCGCCGTCCTGATCCTGCGCGGCTCCCTGGACATCGACACCGCCCCGTCGCTCAAGGCGAACCTCAACCGGCTCGTCGAGCGGCCCGTCCCGCACGTCGTGGTCGACCTGGCCGGTCTCGACTTCTGCGACTCGATGGGCGTCGGCGTGCTGGTCACCGCCCACGGGCGGGCGATGGAGCGGGGCGGCTGGGTCCGCCTGGCCGCGCCGTCGGGTTTCCTGCGCCGGCTGCTCGACACGCTCGGGCTGACCGAATACCTCTCGCTGCACACCGATGTGGAGACCGCGCTGAAGGACTGACCCGATGGGGACGCCGCATCCGGCGCCCCCATCGCGTGCGTACGCCTCAGCTGGTCACGCCGAAGGCCACCCGGCCCAGCGTGTCCTCGGTGCCGATGAAGCCCTCCGCCGGGCTGAACGCGTCGTCGCCGAAGTCGACGTCGACGTCGTCGGCCGTGCCGCCGAAGCCGTCGGGGCCGACGCCGAACAGCACGTCGAAGTTCTCGCCGCCGGAGTCCATCAGGTTCGGCCGGGCGTCGCCGTTGTCGGTGTGCCAGTTGCCGAAGAAGTGGCCGCCCTCGTGCGCCACCACGTTGCCCAGCGCCTGCCCGACAAAGGCGACCTTGTCGCTCTGCGGCCCGAGGTAGGTGTTGAACGAGTCCTCGGGGCCGGCCGGCTGGCTGACCTCGTCGAGCAGGACCAGCGCCGTCTCCTCGGTCTCGAAGTTGCCCGGGTCGATGCTCTGCGCGATGCCGATCGTGCCGACCCCGGACTCGGCGATGGTGCCGCCGATGATGATCCGGCTGACGTTCGCCTCGCCCCACGGGTCCGGGTCGTCCCTGCTGTTCAGGATCTTCAGCCGGAACTTCTTGTTCAGCCCGCTGTCGACCATGTCCTTCTTGATGTTCTCGGTGACCGCGTCGACCACCGCGTCGATCAGCGCGTCCTGGTCGGCGTTGGTCAGACCCCAGTTGGCCACGAACGCCGAGAACGGGCTCAGGTCCACGTTGCCGGTGCCGCCGAAGACGCCGGTGTTGACCCGTTCGCCGTCGAAGTCCAGGAACAGCGTCTGGATCGGCCGGGAGCTCTGCAGCGTCGGCCGGTACGCCTCAACCGTGATGTCGTAGGCACCTTCGCCGCTGCGTACGCCGATGTAGTGCCAGCCGGACTTGGTGGCCACGTAGTCGGTGGCCGCGGTGCCGCCGCCCGGCAGCGGGGAAGCCATCGGATAGATGAAGGAGGCGTCCTGGTCGGAGCCGTGCACCTCGCGCGGGTCGGTGTCGTAGACGGTCAGATATCCCGGGGAGCCCTTGACCGTCGCGCCGAGCACGTCGCCGGCCTTGAGCTCGACGCCGAAGTAGTCGACGTCGGCCGCGGCCACGGTGACGGTCAACGTGTACGGCCCTTCGGTCGGCGGCGTCGGGTCGCCGATGCCGCCGCCGCTGCCCGAGTCGAACGGGTCGGCCGGCAGCCCGCTGTACGCCGCGACCATGGCGTAGTACGTCCCGGTGGCCGGCACGGTGTAGGTCATCGTGCTGTCCAGCGTGCCGTTCGAGTCGTCGTTGCTGGCCCGGGCCACGCCGGTGGGGTCGTACAGGACGACCACCGTGTCCAGCAGGCCGGTCGGGGTCGAGGTCGCCACGGTGATCTGCTTGCCGGCCACCGCGTGGATCTCGTAGAAGTCGAAGTCGTTGCTGCCGTCGCCGGACTGCCGGCCGTGCGGCCCGTCACCGATCACCGCGTTGCTGGTGAGTCCGTCGCGGACCGTGTCGATGCCCGTGTCGCCGGCCAGCGGGATCGACCCGTCGTCCTCCGGGTTGGCCGCCACCTGCGGCGTGCCGGCGGCCTCGGGGTCGAGGCTGCCGAGGATCCGGGCCTTGGCGAACTCACCCAGGCCGGTGCCGAAGCCGTCGATCAGCTGGGCCGTGGCCGGGCTCTCGTTCGAGCCGGTCGTGCCGTCCGGCTCGTCCTCGTCGATCGCGACCGGCGGGGTCGCGGCCAGCGCCCGGTACGCCGGGGACGCGGCGGCCAGCGCCTTGAGCCGGGCCGCGGTCTTGGCGCTCGCCTGTTTGCCCAGATAGTTCCGCCAGCCGCTGTAGTCCAGTTTGGACGCGTCGGGCGCCATCGCCAGCAACGGATTGGGCCCCTTGGGCTTGGCACCCAGGGGCGCCTTGGGCGCCACCGGAAGGCCCGCGGCCAGCGAGGCCCGGTCGGCGGCGCTCAGCCCGGAATCGGCTCGCGGGGCGGTGGTCTCGGCGGTGGTCTTGGCTGCGGCCGGCGCGGTGCCGGGAGTGAGCGCGACAAGCCCGAGCACAAGCGCTCCGACGGTCGCGATGCCTCGTCGCATCAGCTATCCCCCTTCAGCGCGTCCGCAGCCCCCGCCGCGGACGGCACTGGGGACGCTACTGAAGGCGTCTATCAATATCTAGGGTGATCGATGAATCCGTAACCACTGTTAACTGGATTGGACCGTGTCCAGCGCGGCCACGGCGGCACCCCGCGCGCCGGCCATGTCCAGGTCCGGCACCAGCGCGAAGGTCGCCGCCGCCGACTGCTCGGCGCGCAGCTGGGTGTTCTCGCGCACCACGTTGAGGAACCACTGCCGGAACCGCGGCGCCGCCTCGACCACCCCGCCGCCGAGGAAATACGCGGCCGGATCGGTGAAGTTCGCCGCGATCGTGAACAGTTTGCCGATCGCCTTCGCCTGCTGTTCGAACACCGCCAGGGCGAGCGGGTCCTCTTTCTCACCGTACGAGCGCAGCAGTTTCGCGGCCTTGCCGATCCGCTCGGCGGCCAGCGGGTGCTCGGGGAACTTGGTCAACCAGTACGGAAGAAGGTTGTTCTTGATGCCGGTCAGCGAGGCGATGCTCTCCACGTCGCCGGCGAAGCCACAGTTGCACTGCGGGAGCGGCTGGTCCTCCTCGAGGACGCCGTGCAGCGGGATCTGCACGTGGCCCAGCTCGCCCGCCATCCCGGCCGCGCCGCTGACCACCTTGCCGCTCTCCACCACCCCGCCGCCCAGCCCGGTTCCGACAATCGCCGAGACCGAGGAGCGCTCCAGGGCTGCCGCGCCGAAGTGCCGGTGGTGGGCGTAGAGGGCGGCCGCGTTCGCGTCGTTGTTGTAGATCACCGGCAGGCCGATCCGGGCCTCGAGGGCGCCGCGGATGTCGAAGCCGTGCCAGGAGACCTGGGCGAAATTCGTCGCACCCTTGGACGAGATGATGCCGTCGGCGCTGGCCGGGCCGGGCGTGTCCAAACCCACGGCGCGGACCAGCGTGAGCGGGGTGCTGGTCAGCTCCAGGATGCCGGTGAACGCCTCGGCCAGCTGCTCGATCGCCGACTCGGGGCCGTCCTGCACGAGGCTCGGATTCTCCACCAGATGATCGACGAGGAACTGCCCGGTCGCATCGAGCACCGTGGCGTTGTTGCAGGTCCCTCCGTTGTCGAGGCCGACAACGACCCAGGACGCCGGGGTGCGTACCGATTCAACCTGATCCACAAGGCAGAGCGTACGTCCGAGTGGCGCGCGCCGAAACGGGTGCGCCGGGATTGCGGCTGGGTTGCCTCGCGCCGTTATCGCGATCCGGTTCCAGAGGGAGGCCGAAGGGGCTGTCATGACGACGCCTCAGCCGACCCGCCGTACCCTGCTTCGCGGCGCCACCGCCCTCGCCGCGACCGCCGTCGCCGGCCTCGGGGTCGACGCCGCGCTCGCCGCCCCGGCCGCCGCCGCGACCGGCCGCACCGGGCTGCTGTCCGGCGACCCGATCGCGCACCTGCTGCGGCGCGCCACCTTCGGCGCGACGCCGGCCACGCTCGCCGAGGCCAACCGGCTCGGCCTGGCCGGCTGGCTGGACCGGCAGCTGAACCCGGCGGCGATCGACGACTCCGCGCTGGACGCGCTGCTCACCCGGCTGCCGCTGGCCGGCGCCGACATCGCGACCGTGCGGGCCAAGCTACCGGCGCGCTCGTACGACGCGTTCGGGCAGCTCGGCCGTGCCGCGGTCGCGCGGGCGATCTGGAGCAACCGGCAACTGTTCGAGATGACCGCCATGTTCTGGGCAAACCACCTGCACATCGCGGCGCCGTCCAGCGGAGTGTGGGACAGCCGGGCCGATTACGACAAAACCGTCACCCGCGCGTACGCCTTCGGCAAGTTCTCGGACATGCTGCGCGCCTCGGCGCGGCACCCGGCCATGCTCACCTACCTGGACAACCGTAACTCGACCAAGGCACAACCCAACGAGAACTACGCCCGCGAGCTGCTGGAACTGCACACCGTCGGAATGAACTACACCGAGGCGGACGTGCAGGCGGCGGCACGGCTGCTCACCGGCATGACGGTCGGCGCGGGTGGGGCGTACGCGTACAACGCCGCGCGGCACGCGACCGGCGCGGTGACCGTGCTCGGTTTCAGCCACCCGAACGCCACCGCCGAGGGCGGCGAGGCGGCCGTGCTGGCGCTGCTCGACTACCTCGCCATGCACCCGGCCACGGCGCGGCGCATCGCCACCAACCTGTGCCTGCGTTTCGTCGCGGACGAGGCACCCGCGACCCTGGTCGCGAAGCTGGCGAAGGTCTACCTGGACAACGGGACCGCCATCGCGCCCGTGCTGCGGGCGCTGTTCACCTCGAGCGAGTTCGCGGCGTCGATCGCGCAGAAGGTGCGTACGCCGCTGGAGGATCTGACCGCCACGGTCCGCGCGCTCGGCCTCGGCATCGAGAAGTCCGGCACCAAGGCCCTCGACGCGCTCTACAACCACCTGGTCAACTCGGGCAACGCGCCGTTCCGCTGGGCCCCGCCGAACGGCTTCCCCGAGGTGGCCGCCGCGTGGGCGTCGCCGTCGGCGTTCCTGCAGCGCTGCAACATCCACCTCAACCTCGCGGCCGGCTGGTACCCCAGCCAGCTCACCCGCCCCGCCGACCTGCTCAAGTCCCTGGTGCCCGTGCTGCCCGGCACGTACGGCGGCCTGGTCGACGCGCTCGCCACCCGGCTGGTCGGCACGCCGCTGCCCGCCGCGCACACCGCCGCCGTGCTCAGCGTCGCGGGCAAAGCGCCGACTAGTTCTCTGACGAGCTCCGACAAGCAACTGGCGGGCAGCCTGCCGTACCTGATCGCTCTGGTCCTCGACTCGCCCGCCTTCCAGCTGAGGTGATCTGCATGCGGAACACAACCGACCGCGGATGCGACGAGAACAACACGCTGACCCGGCGCCGGCTGCTCGGCCGGACCGCCGCGGTAGGGGCGGGGCTGGTCGGAGCGGGGCTGAGCACCGAGCTGGCCTTCGCCGACGAGACGTACACCGGCGACACGCTCGTGGTGCTCTCGCTGCGCGGCGGCTTCGACGGGCTGTCCGCGATCGCCCCGATCGGCGACCCCGACTACTACCGGGCGCGGCCCACGATCGCCGTGCCGAAGAGCCAGGTCATCGCGGGCGACGGCACGTTCGGCCTGCACCCGGCGCTGGCGCCGCTGCTGCCGATGTGGTCGGGCGGCACCCTGGCGGCCGTGCACGCGGTCGGTCAGCAGGACCCGACACGATCGCACTTCGCCGCGATGGAGTCGCTGGAGAACGCCGCGCCCGGATCCGCGGTCCGCAGCGGCTGGCTGGACCGGATGCTCGGCGGCACCGGCGCTACCGGGCCGCTCGCCGGGGTCTCGCTGGGCAACACCATGCCGGCCCGGCTGTTCGTCGGCTCCACGGCCGCGGTCACGATGGCCGGCGTCGACGACTTCACCCTGGCCGGCGAGAGCGCGAAGCGCCCGATGGCGGCCGCGCTGCGCAGCCTCTATGCCGATGCGCCCGACGTGCTCGCCGGGCCCGCGCAGGCCGCCGACGCCGCGCTCGCCGCCACGAGCCGGCTGCGGACGGCCGGATACACCCCGGCCAACGGCGCGGCCTATCCGGCTACCCCGCTCGGCACCGCGCTGAGCGACGTGGCCCGGCTGATCAAATCCGGCATCGGCCTGGCCGCGGCGACCGTCGACCAGGGTAATTGGGACATGCACGACGCTCTGGGTAATGCGGTCAAGGGCCAGCGAATGTACGACAACCTCACCGAACTGGCGACGGCGCTGGCCGCCTTCGCCGCCGACCTGGGCCCGGCCGGCATGAAGAACGTGACGCTGGTGACGATCAGCGAATTCGGCCGCCGGGTGGCGGAGAACGCCTCCCGGGGCGTCGACCACGGCCACGGCAACGCGATGCTGCTGATGGGCGGCGGCATCCGAGGCGGCAAGGTCTACACGAAGTGGCCGACGCTGGCCCCACCCGCCCTGACCGACGGCGACCTGACGGCAACCACCGACTATCGCACGGTGATAGGCGAGCTGCTCCAAAAACGCTGCGGCTTCGGCGACCTGTCCACGGTGTTCCCGGGCGTAACGCCGGGCTCCTTCGGCCTGGCGACAGCCCACTAACCACACCACCTGCAGCCACGCCACCCCAAAACACACCCCCGAACACACCACCCAACCCCGCGCCATCCAGACCCACGCCACCCAGACCCGCACCACCAGGCCCGTGTCGCCCAAGCCCGCGCCACGAGGCTCGTGCCCCGCCGCCCAAGCCCGGACAACCAGGCCCACATCACCGAGGCCCATGTCGCCCAGGGCCGGCCACCCGCACTCTCGCCCCGCCCAAACCCACGCCGCCCGAAACCCGCACCACACCAGCCCACACCACCCGCAGCCTCGCCCCAGAGTCGGCAGGAAACTTTGCAGAATTCGCTCGACCTGAGGGCGGCAGGTAAGTCGGGATTCCGGCCTGTAGAACTGCTCGCGCCAGGTTTTCAAGAAAGATGTTTGTCTGGGTAAATCGCCTTTATGTGGACCGAAAAGCGTCATTATCATCGATCGTGGCCGCTTTTCGCCTATATAGGGGCAGAAAGCGACCAAACTTTGCCAGGTGACGGCCCCGGTTGGCGCTTCATCGATGCTGCCGGAGCGAAAGCCGACTGAGAATATCACCCGAAATCGTTATTGATCAGGGGCGGGCATCCATAATTCTCAATGTCCGTAATAGCCCCCGGACGCACCGCGAGCCGGGCCGGGCGTTGGTCGGTGGGTCGGTGCATTCGGTCCGGGTTGTTGGCTCGGGTCGGTGGTTTGGTGTGCCGATGGGGCTGACTATTTCTGGTTGATCGGGTGGGGGCTCCGCGCGGGGGCGGGAGACCGTGTGGGCCGAATTGTCCGGGGGCCTTGTCGGCGTCGTGTCATTTTGATGTTTGTCGTTGTTTTGGGGTGCTGTGTGGGCGGGATTGCAGGAGGCGCATTCATCACCATGATGGTTAAGGGTGACGCGCTGGTCAACGGGGCTTTCAAGACGGTGGAACGGGCGATCGGCAAGGAAGGCGGCACGGCCTGGGGCGCCGGGATCTGTGATGCCGACTTCTTCAAAGCCTATTCCGATTTCATCAGCAACGGCGTCGTCTACGACGGCGACGTGTACAAGAAGATGACCCTGACGTGGGAGTGTCACAACTTCGCCGTCCAGCCCGGCACTCCGGTCAACACCGAGTGCGGGTGAGCTAGAAACGCCGCGGCCGGGGCGCATCACGAGGATGCGTCCCGGCCGCGTTCTGGTGCTGCGGTCAGCGGGAGGCGCCGGCGCGGCGCTTGCTCCAGACGTCGAAGGCCACGGCCGCCAGCAGCACGGCACCCTTGACCAGCATGACCTGCTCGGTCTTCGCGCCGATCAGCGACATGCCGTTGTTGATCACGCCCATGATCAGGCCGCCGGTGATGGCTCCGACCACCTTTCCGACACCGCCCTGGACCGCCGCGCCGCCGATGAACGCCGCCGCGATGGCGTCCAGTTCGAACTGGTTGCCAGCGGTCGGGTTGGCCTGGTTCAGCCGGCCCGCGAAGACCACGCCGGCCAGCGCGGCCAGGATTCCCATGTTCACGAAAATCCAGAAGACGACCGACTTCACCTTCACGCCGGACAGGGTGGCCGCCTGCAGGTTACCGCCCACCGCGTAAATCTGCCGGCCGAAGACCGCCCGGTTGGTCAGCAGCGAATAGCCCACCACCAGGAATGCGAGCAGGACCAGCACCCAGGGCAGATTCCGGAATCGCGCGAGTTGCACCACGAGGAACATGATGAGCACTGCCGCCACCGCGATCCGCAGCACGAACAACGGCATTGCCGCGACGTCCTGGTTGTAGCGCAGCCGGGCGGCCCGGGCGCGCCATTGGGTGACGACGATGCCGGCCACCGCGATCAGGCCGAGGATGATGCTGAGCAAATCGGCGCCGCCGAGCACGCCCAGGCCGATATTGCCCAGATAGCCCTCGGTGAATCCATTCGCCAGGGTCCGGACCGGGTCCGGGAACGGGCTGATGCCGCGGTTACCGAGGACCATCAGGGTGAGCGCCCGGAAAAGCAGCATGCCGGCCAGCGTGACAATGAACGCCGGAATGCCGAAATAGGCGACCCAATAGCCCTGCCACGCGCCGATGATGCCGCCGACAACCAGGGTGATCGCCAGCGCCAGCGGCCAGGCCATGTGCCACTCGACCATGAGCACGGCCGCGACGGCACCGCAGACGGCCACCACCGAGCCGACCGACAGGTCGATGTGGCCGGCGATGATGATCAGGATCATCCCGATCGCGAGGATCAGGATGTACGAGTTCTGCACGATGATGTTGCTGATGTTCTGCGGCTGCAGCATGTCGCCGTCGGTCAGCACGGTGAACAGCAGCACGATCAGGGCGAACGCGATGTAGATGCCGCTCGAGCGCAGGTTGAGATTCAGCCGGGTGGACCGGCCCGGCGAATCCCCCGGTCCGGCCGAGAGATCGTCGACCGCGAGGTCGGCGTTGGTGGGTACGACGCTTGTCATCGCGGCTACTCCGTTCCTTTCGTCATGAGCGCCATCAGGTTCTCCTGAGTGGCGTCCGCCCGGGGCACTTCGCCGGTGATCCGCCCGGCCGACAGGGTATAGATCCGGTCGCAGAGGCCCAGCAACTCGGGCAGCTCCGACGAGATGACCAGCACCGCCTTACCCTCGTCGGCGAGCCGGTTGATGATCGTGTAGATCTCGTACTTGGCGCCGACGTCGATGCCGCGGGTCGGCTCGTCGAGGATCAGCACATCCGGGTTCGTGAAGATCCACTTGGACAGCACGACCTTCTGCTGGTTGCCCCCGGAGAGCTTGCCGGTGATGCTCAGCACGCTCGGCGCCTTGATGTTCATGCTCGTCCGGAACTCGCCGGCGACCTTGTATTCCTCGTTCTCGTCCACCCAGCCGTGCTTGGCCAGCCGGTCGAGTCCGGCCGCGGAGACGTTGCGCTTGATGTCCTCGATCAGGTTGAGGCCGTAGCGCTTGCGGTCCTCGGTGGCGTACGCGATGCCGTTCTTGATCGCGTCCTGGACCGACCGCAGCTGGATCTCCTTGCCGTCCTTGACGATCCGGCCGGTGATGCCGATGCCGTAGGAGCGGCCGAAGACGCTCATCGCCAGCTCGGTGCGGCCGGCGCCCATCAGCCCGGCCAGCCCGACGATCTCGCCGCGGCGCAGGGTGAGGTTGGCGTTCGCCACCACCACCCGGCCGTGCTGGGTGGGGCTGTGCACGGTCCAGTCCTCGATCCGCAGCACCTCCTCGCCGACGTGCGACTCGTGCGGCGGGAAGCGGTGGTCGAGGTCGCGGCCGACCATTCCGGAGATGATCCGGTCCTCGGTGACCTCGCCGCCGGCCATGTCCATCGTGGTGATCGTGCGGCCGTCGCGCAGGATGGTCACCCGGTCGGCGATGGCCATCACCTCGTTGAGCTTGTGCGAGATGATCACGCAGGTGATCCCCTCGTCGCGCAGCCCGCGCAGCAGGCTGAGCAGGTGTGCCGAGTCCTCGTCGTTCAGGGCGGCGGTGGGCTCGTCGAGGATCAGCAGCCGGACCTTCTTGGAGAGCGCCTTGGCGATCTCGACCAGTTGCTGCTTGCCGACCCCCAGCTCGAGGATCGGGGTGGTCGGGTTCTCCGCCAGCCCGACCCGGCTGAGCAGCTGGGCCGCGGCGAAGTTGGTGGCGTTCCAGTCGATCAGGCCCCACCTGGACTGCTCGTTGCCCAGGAAGATGTTCTCCGCGATGGACAGCTGCGGTGCGAGCGCCAGCTCCTGGTGGATGATGACGATGCCGCGTTCCTCGCTGTCGCGGATGCCCGCGAAGCGGCACGGCTCGCCGTCGAAGGTGATCTCTCCGTCGTAGGAGCCGTGCGGGTAGACCCCGGACAACACCTTCATCAGCGTCGACTTTCCGGCGCCGTTCTCCCCGCAGATCGCGTGGATCTCACCGCGTTCCACGGTGAGGTTGACATCCTGGAGCGCCTTGACTCCGGGGAATGTCTTGGTGATGTCCTGCATCTGCAGGATCGTGTCAGTCATGAGCGTCCCATCGGGCAGGCGCCTGAAACCGGGGGTTCCCCGCCGCCGGCGACGCGGCGACGGGGATCCGGGGGCAGGAGATCAGGTCAGGTCGGCCTTGGTGTAGTAGCCGGTGTCGATGAGCTCCTTCTCGTAGTTCGTCTTGTCGACGATCACGCTCTCGAGCAGCATCGACGGCACGACCTTGACGCCGTTGTTGTAGTCGGTGGTGTTGTTGGTCTGCGGGGTCTGGCCCTTGAGCACGGCGTCGGCCATCGTGACGGTCGTCTTGGCCAGCTCGCGGGTGTCCTTGTAGATGGTGGAGTACTGCTCCCCCGCGATGATCGACTTCACCGAGGCCTGCTCGGCGTCCTGGCCGGTGACGATCGGGTACGGCTGGCCCGCGGTGCCGTAGCCGTTGCTCTTCAGCGCCGACAGGATGCCGATGGACAGGCCGTCGTACGGCGAGAGCACGCCGTCGACCTTGGCGCCGCCCCGGTAGGTCGAGGTCAGCAGGTTCTCCATCCGGTCCTGGGCGACCTTCGGCTGCCAGCGCAGGATGGCGACCGTCTTGAAGTCGGTCTGCTTGCTCTTCACCACGATGGTGCCGTCGTCCAGGAACGGCTTGAGCACGCTCATCGCGCCGTTGAAGAAGAACGTGGCGTTGTTGTCGTCCGGCGAACCGGCGAACAGCTCGACGTTGAGGCCCTTCTTGGCACCGGCGACCTTCGTGCCGTCCGCGTTGAGCACCTTGAGCCCGGTCAGCAGCGACGTCGCCTGCTGCACGCCGACCTTGAAGTTGTCGAACGTGGCGTAGTAGTCCACGTTCGGGCTGTTGCGGATCAGCCGGTCGTACGCGATCACCGGGATCTTGTTGTCCT
>Ga0307513_10002338_pt1 | contig 26398 bp, 25 predicted proteins | sample 15_EM_MG_FD_202174 | JGI IMG/M metagenome (GOLD analysis project Ga0307513, IMG submission 202174) | Populus trichocarpa ectomycorrhiza microbial communities from riparian zone in the Pacific Northwest, United States - 15_EM | ecosystem: Host-associated > Plants > Roots > Unclassified | place...
CGTCCGGCACCGACCTGCTCACCCCGCGCGAGCACGCGGTGCTCGACCTCGTCGCAGGCGGCCGCACCAACCGCCAGGTCGGCGCGGAGCTGTACATCAGCGAGAAGACCGTGAGCGTCCACCTGTCGCGCGTGATGGCAAAGCTCGGTGCGAGCAGCCGCACGGAGGCGGTCAGCGTGGCGTACGCACGCGGGTTGCTCACCCCGGCGAGCGGCTGACCAAGCTCGCGGCAGGACCCGACCTTGCCGCGCCGACCACTTCACCCCGCTCGCGGCCCGTCGCCGTGTTGCGGAGGAGGCGCGCAGCGCCCCGGAGGAACGACGCGGGCGCGAGCACCGGGGGAGCAACTCGGCGACTCACAGGGGCCGCGAGCCGGAGCGCCGCAGGCGCGACAAATCCAACACGGCCCGGATGGGCCAGTCTTGGGCCTCGCGGCCCACTTGTGGATCAACCCCACGCGGTTATGGTCGAGGTGACCGAACTCACTGGGGAGGCTGCGGGTGACGGCAACCGAGGTCTGGGCCGGACGGCCGGATCTGAGCGACATCGACGGGTTCTGGACGGCGCCGATCAGCGAGCGGGCGGCCGGTTTCGCGGCATTGCGGGAGCGCGAGCCGATCCCGTTCTACCAGGAGCCGGAGTTCGCCTACTTCCCGCGCGGCGCCGGCTTCTACGCCCTGACCAGGCACGCCGACATCGTCGAGGCCAGCCGCACGCCCTCGATCTTCACGTCGGGGCAGGGCAGCACATCGGTCACCGACATGCCGCCGGAGTTCCGCGAGTTCTTCGGCTCGATGATCGAGATGGACGATCCCAAGCACGCCCGGCTGCGGCGGATCGTGTCGCGGGGCTTCACCCCGAAGCGGCTCAACGACCTGGTCGACGAGGTGGCGGTCACCGCGCGCACGATCGTCGACGACGTGATCGACAAGGGCGAGTGCGACGCGGTCACCGAGATCTCCGCGCGGCTCCCGTTGAAGATCGTCTGCGACATGATGGGCGTGCCGGAGAGCCAGTACCAGTTCGTGTTCGATGCCTCGAACGTCGTGCTCGGTGCCTCCGACCCCGAGTACGTGCCCGACGCGGAGAACATCGGGGCTGCGCTGATGAAGGCGGGCGTCGACCTCACCGCGCTGATGCAGGATCTCGGCCGCCACCGGATGGAGCACCCCACGGGCGACGTGGTGTCGGCGCTGGTCAACGCGGAGCTGGACGGCGAGAAGCTCACCCCGGAGGAGCTGGGCAGCTTCTTCATCCTGCTGGTGGTGGCGGGCAACGAGACCACCCGCAACGCGATCAGCTGGGGCCTGCACCTGCTCACCGAGAACCCCGAGCAGCGCGACGTGTGGCTCGCCGACATCGACGGCGTCACACCGACCGCGATCGAGGAGATCGTGCGGCTCGCCGCACCCGTGATCTTCATGCGGCGCACGCTCTCGCAGGCCGCCGAGCTGGGCGGGCAGCCGCTGGAGGCCGGCGACAAGGTCGGGATGTTCTACTGGGCGGCCAACCGCGACCCGCTCGTGTTCGACGACCCCGACCGGTTCGACGTGCGGCGCACCCCGAACAACCACGTCGGGTTCGGTGGCCCGGGCCCGCACTTCTGCCTCGGCGCGCACCTGGCGCGGCGGGAGATGTCGGTGATGTTCCGCGAGCTGCTGACCCGGGTGCCCGACATCCACGCGACCGCGCCGCCGCAGCGATTGCGGTCGATGTTCATCAACGGCATCAAGCACCTGCCGGTCGCGTTCACCGCGGGCGGCGCCCGGTGACGGACAAGCTCGACTATCCGGAGCTGCCGGTCGGCGCGATCCTCGCCGGGGCGGCACAGCGGTGGGGCGATCGCACGGCCGTCCACTACTACGGGCGGGAGCTGTCGTTCACGCAGCTGCACCAGCGGGCTTCAGCGTTCGCGAACGCGCTGGTCGCGGCCGGGATCGGCCGCGGCGACGTGGTGGCTCTGCACCTGCCGAACTGCCCGCAGTACCCGATCGCCTACTACGGCACGTTGTTGGCCGGGGCCACGTTCTCCCCGGCGAACCCGCTGCTGCCCCCGGCCGACCTGGCGGCGCAGCTGGCCGACTGCGGCGCCGTCGCCGCTGTGACCTGGGCCCCGGCCGCGCCTGCGCTGGCCGCGGTCCGCGATCGCACGGCGATCCGGCTGGTGCTCGTCACCGACCGGGAGCAGGCGCTGGACCCGGCGCACGCCGTGGAGTCGCCGGGCGCGCAGGACTTCGAGGCCTTCCACGCCGACGCGCCGACCACGGCTCCCGAGGTCGCGATCGACGTGGCCACCGACCTGGCGCACCTCGCCTACACCGGCGGCACCACCGGGCGCAGCAAGGGCGTGCAGCTGCCGCACCGCAACGTCGTCGTCAACGCGCTGCAGTACGCGTGCCGGGGCACCGGCTCGGTGCCGCACAGCGACGGCACCGGGATCACGCTCGACCAGGTCGAGCCCGAGTCGGAGTACCCGGTACGGCTGGGCACCGGCAGCGGCATCAACCTCACGCCCTGGTTCCACGCGATGGGCACGATCGGCGGGCTCAACGTGCCGATGCTGTCGGGCTCCACGACGATCCTGCACGACCGCTTCGATCCCGGCGCCTACCTCGCCGACGCGGAGAAGTTCCAGGTCACGACGATGGGTGGCGCGCCGCCGCTCTACGGAGCGTTGCTGCAACATCCCGAGTTCGCCACGCGCGACCTGTCCTCGGTGCGCGGTCTGTCGTCGGGGGCGGCCCCGCTGCCCGTCGAGATGATCCAGGCGTTGCAGCGCAGGCTCAGCGACGTCGTCATCGTGGAGGGCTACGGGCTCACCGAGGTGACGATGGGAGCGACGATCGGGCCAGCGGCGCGCTCCGCCGTGCGCAAGGTCGGCACGGTCGGTCTGCCCGTCTACGACACCGAGGTGCGGCTCGTCGACCCGGCCGACACCGAGCTCGTCGACGTGCCGGCCGGTGAGCCGGGTGAGGTGTGCGTCCGCGGGCCGCAGGTGATGATCGGCTACAAGGACCGGCCGGAGGAGAACGCGGCCGTGCTGGTGGACGGGTGGCTGCGGACGGGCGACGTCGGCACCCTCGACGCCGACGGCTACCTCACGATCGTCGACCGCAAGAAGGACATGCTGCTCTACAAGGGCTACAACGTGTACCCGCGGGAGCTGGAGGAGCTGCTGTTCGCGCAGGCCGGCGTGGTCGGCGCGGCAGTGGTCGGGCGGCCGGACATCTCGGTCGGCGAGCTGCCGGTGGCGTTCGTGGTGGCGCCGGGTCGCTCCGGCACCGAGCAGGAGCTGATGGAGGCGGTGAACGCGCAGGTGCTGCCGTACAAGCGGCTGCGCGAGCTGTACCTGGTGGAGGCGATCCCGGTGTCGGCCGCCGGCAAGGTGCTCAAGCGCGAGCTGCGTGAGAACCTGCCGTCCCGATCACACTCGGACACCGTCGGGTGACGCACCGCTAACGCTCGGAGTCGATACCGCGATACCCCGGGCGTACGGAACACCGGCGGCGCAACCGGGAACCGGACGAGAAGAACCCGTCCCCACGCCCGGAAATCGGTGATCCGCCATGACCGAACGCGCCTTCGTGCTGCCCGCTCCCGCCCGGCACCGCCGCAACCCCGTCCGCACCACTGCAATGGACGTGACGGCGAAGCTGGGCAGCGCGGTCACGCTCTCCGCGCTGGTCGTGCTCGCGTTCACCGCCGCCGGTCTCTCGGCCGGCCCAGCTCCCGAACAGCCCACGAAGGTCGTGACGTTCGAGATCGCCGGACGTTAGGCGGCGTCTGCGGTACGGGCCTCCATCGGGCTCTTGAGCACCTGGTCGACCAACCGCATGACCAGTGCACTGCCACCCAGCCGGTAGCCGAACTCCTCCCACGTCAAGAGTTCGCGAGACACGAGTTCGCCGACCGGGCCCGGGTAGAGCCGGGTTGCCCGGAAGGCAGCGGCACGCAGCCGCATCTTCTCGTGGTGATCCATGGGAACCGGATCCATCGACTCCACCTCCGCGTCGCCGTGCGGTGCGGTGCATCTCAGCGCTGAGCGCCACCCACTCTCGTCAACGATGGTGACTGACGAATGTTTCGGCCGCGAATCCTGGTGGCCCGAATCTCACCACCTATTTTGGGCGATGTGCGCACCCGCGATCTGCTCTGGTCAGATGTCGAGCCCGTCCACGCCGCGATCCTCGCCCACCCGTTCGTCACCGGGTTGACCGACGCGACGCTGCCCCGACCCGCGTTCCGGTACTACATCGTGCAGGACTCCCACTACTTGCGCGGGTACGCGAAGGCACTGGCGGTGTGCGCTGCGAAAGCACCGAGCGCCGAGGCCACCGCCATGTTCGCCGCCCACGCGGGCGGCGCCATCGCTGCCGAGCAGGACCTGCACGCGTCGCTCATGGCCGATCTGGGCTCGTCCGCGGCGGAGGCTGCGGCCGAGCCCGTCGGGCCGGCCACGCAGGCCTACGTCAGCTACCTGCTCGCCACCGCCCACGGCGGTTCCTACGCCGAGGCCGTGGCGGCGGTGCTGCCCTGCTACTGGATCTACGCGAAGGTCGGCGCGGAACTGCTTGCCGCCGGCTCGCCCGATCCGCTGTACAAGCGCTGGATCTCGACGTACGGCGGCGACGACTACCAGGCGGTCGTCGACGACGTGCTGGCCGAGACCGACCGCACCGGCGCCGCCGCCGGCCCGGCCGAGCTGGCCCGCATGCGCACGCACTTCACCACGACGTCCCGGTACGAGTGGATGTTCTGGGACGCCGCGTGGCGGCAGGAGCAGTGGCCCGTCTGACGGGCCACTGCAACCCCGCGAGCGCGCCGACGACGACTTCCGGGGGAGGCGCGCAGCGCTCGGAGGAACGACGTGGCGCGAGCACCGGAGGAGAAAGTCGTCGTCTCCTCGGGCGCGCGAGCCGCGATCCGGCGACGAAGGAGCCGGGCGCCGACAGCTCAGGTCAGCGCTCGTCGATGCTGTCCGGGATGATCAGGTGCAGGATCCAGCTGACGACCGCCACGACGATCGCTCCCCAGAACGCGCTCCAGAAGCCGTTGATGGAGAACGCCAGGCCGACGCGGTCTGCGAGCCAGCCGACCAGCAGGAACAGCAGCGCGTTGACGATCAGCGAGATCAGGCCGAGCGTGATGATGTAGAACGCGCAGCCGACCGTCTTGATGATCGGCTTGATCACGGCGTTGACCAGGCCGAAGATCAGCGCGACCACGAGCAGGGTGCCGATCCGGGCGCCGGTGGTGCTGCCACCTGCGTCGATGCCGATCGGCAGCAGCGTGCACACCCACAGCGCGACCGCGACGACGATGACGTGGACGAGGAACGGGATGGCGCGCATCAGTCCACCACCGCCTGGGTGACGAGGGTGCGCAGCTGCGGCCGGATCGGATACGTGCTCGATGGCACGAACTGGGTGAAGAACATCGCTGTGATCTCCTCGACGGGATCGACGTAGAACGCGGTGCTGGCCATCCCACCCCATGCGTACTCGCCTGCGCTCGTCAGGGCCTTAGCTGCCACCGGATCGAGAACGACGGAGAACCCGAGACCGAACCCGACGCCGACGTTCGTCGTCTCGGCGAACAGCTTGCGGCCGAACGTCTCCAGGTCGGCGTTGCCCGGCAGGTGGTTGCGCGTCATGTGGGCGACGGTGCGCGGCGAGAGCAGCCGGACCCCGTCCAGCTCGCCGCCGCGCAACAGCATCTGCGTGAACCGGTGGTAGTCACCGGCCGTCGAGACCAGGCCACCGCCGCCGGAGAGCATCGTGGGCGTCCGGGTGCCGGTGACGCCGAAGACCTTGTTGGCACGCAGACCCTCGGGCGTCATGGTGTAGACCGTCGGCAGCCGGTGCAGCTGGTCCTCCGGCAGGCTGAACCCGGTGTCGTCCATGCCCAGCGGGCCGGTGATCTCCTCGGCGAAGAACTGGTCGAGCGACTGCCCGGAGACCACCTCCACGACGCGGCCGAGCACGTCGGTCGCCACGGAGTAGTTCCATTCGGAGCCCGGCTGGAACAGCAGCGGGCTGCTCGCCCACGCCTCGCAGGCTCCGGCGAGGTCGACGCCCCTCGGTGAGCCGAACTCGTACCCGCGGGCGCGGTAGATCTCGTCGACGGCGTGCGCGTGGTGGAACCCGTACGTGAGCCCGGAGGTGTGCGTCAGCAGGTGCCACAGCCGGATCGGTTCGGTGGCGGGCGCCGTCCCCGGGTTCGCCGCCGACCCGGCCACGTAGACCCGATGCTCCGCGAACGCCGGGATCCAGCGCGAGATCGGGTCGTTCAGGTCGATCAGCCCGCGTTCCACCAACATCATCGCCGCCACCGACGTGATCGGCTTCGACATCGAGTAGATGCGCCACGCCGCCTCGTCGGTGACCGGTGCCTTGGTGTCGAGGTCGGTCACCCCGGCATGGCTGTGGTGGACGACCCGACCCCGCCGGGTGATCGCGACCGACCAACCGGCCAACCGGCCGTCGTCGACGTAGCGCTGGAAGTGGGTGTCGACGCGCTGCAGCCGAGCGGCGTCGAGGCCGACCTCGGCGGGATCGGCGTCGATCTTGAGGGATGCCACCTGTGCGACTGTAGTGGCGTGGAGCCACGCACAGCCGTGATCGTCCCGGTGCCGGCCGCGGAGCCGTTGGTCGGTGCGTTGCGGGCGGAGTTGGACGGCCACGCGGTGCCCGCGCACGTCACCGTGATGGCGCCGTTCCTGCCGACAGCGGCACTGGATGCGGCGACCGTGGCCGAGCTGGCGGCCACGGTCGCGACGGTGCCGGCCTTCGACGTCGAGTTCAGGGCCGTGTGCTGGTTCGACGAGCGGCTGGTGTGGCTGGCCCCGGAACCGGCGGGGCCGTTCGTGGAGCTGACCCGTGCGGTCGGCGACCGGTTCGGGCTGCTGCCGTACGGCGGCGAGCACGGCGCCGAACCCGTCCCGCACCTCACCGTGGCCTACGACGCGCCGGTCGAACGTCTGCGCGCGGCCGCGGCCGAGCTGGCTCGTGGCCTGCCCGTCAGCACCCGGATCGAGCAGGCCGTCCTCTTCGTGGAGACCGACGGACGCTGGTCGCCGCACACCCCGCTCCCCCTTGGCACCCGATCGGGAACCGGGGTGAGAATCGAAGGGTGACCGCGGAACTCGACGTCACGACCGACCGCCTGCTCGCCGGCGACGACGAGGTCCTGCGTGCGCTGGTGCGTCGCCGCGACCGTGGCCGCCGCGACGACGGGCACCGCATCGCGCTCGTCATCGGCGGCGGCGGGATGCGCGGGGCCTACTCCGGCGGCATGGCGCATGCGCTGGACGACGCCCGGCTCGCCCCGTGGTTCGACGTGATCTACGGCAGTTCCGCCGGCGCGTTCGTCGGCGCGGCGGTCCTGCTCGGCGACGGGGCGAGCGCCGCGGCGATCTTCTACGAGGACATGGCGACCCGCGCGTTCATCGACCCGCGGCGGATCGGCGCGGGGAAGCCGATCGTGTCGCTGGACTACCTGATCGACGACGTCATGGTGTCGTCCAAGCCGATGCCGTGGGCGCGGCTGCGCGACTCGCGGACCCCGTTGCGGGTCGTCGCGACGGCCGCGGACGACCTGTCCGGGCACGTGCTGGCGCCCCGCACTATCGACGAGTGGCGGCGGGCGCTGCGGGCCACGGCCACCATCCCGTTCGTCGCCGGATCGCCGGTGGCGATGCACGGCCGCATGTGGATCGACGGGTCGGTGGCCGAGCCGCTGCCCGTGCGGCGGGCGCTCCAGGAGGGCGCCACGCACGTACTGGCGCTGCTCAACCGGTCGGTGCCCGAGCTGGTCCGCGCCGAGCCGGACGCACCGCCCGCACGGTGGGCGACCGCCATCGACCGGGTCGTGCCGGGACTGGGCGCGATGGCCCAGGAGAGCCGGCGGCACGGCGAAGTGCTCGCACTGCTCGCCGACGCCGGGCACCCGCATCGGGCCGGCGCGCACGTGCTGGCCGTCGCGCCACCGCACGGGCTGGGCCTCCGCGGGCTGACCATCGACGTGGCCCGCGTGCGGGAGGCTGCGGAGTCCGGCTACACGGCCCTGATGGCGGCATTGGCCCAGGCCACCGAGTCGCAGTGAGGGGTGCGCCGCACGACGTTGATCAAGGGCAAAAGGTCGTCAGATGATCTCTACCAGCGACCTTTTGCCCTTGATCACCGCAAACCTCGGGGCCGTGTCACTGCGCGGCAGCGCGCCGGCGCAGTTCCGTGATCCGCTCCGCGATCATCACGTCCAGCACGTCGTCGGTGAAGGTCTGCGAGCCACCGGTCGCGCGGATCGTCATGAGCTTCCTTATCTCGATCGAACGCCAGGCCAGCTCGCTGTCGAGGTAGCCGTCCGCCATCGCGGCGGCGATCTTGTCGCCGTAGAGGATCGGGCGGTCGAGCTGGTGCTGCACGACGCGCTCGCGCAGCCGCTCCCGGCACTGCGCCCGCAGCACGGTGTCACCGGCCGCCGCGGCGAGGTGATGGGCGATGCCCAGTGCCTGCGCGATCCAGGTCCAGCCGTCGGCGGACCGTTCTCCGGTGACGAGCCGACACACTGCCGCGGCGTGCGGGGCGTCGTCGAGCCGCAGGTAGAGCTCGGCCGCGAGGTCCGCGACCCCTTCGATGCCGGGCGGGTTGGCGTACCCCCGGGACAACTGCGCCGCGAGCCGCCGGATCTCCGCGTCGCCCGGGTGCGCGGCGACCACCTCCTCCAGCAGCCCGGCGGCGGGACTGCCCGCGTCGATCGCCGGCACGTGCAGTGGCACATCCGGCCCGTCCTCGTGCCAGAACGCCGAGAGCATGCGGTCGCGCGGGAACTCCCACACGTCACCGTCGTCGAGCCAGAAGACGGCGCGCTCGTCCTGCCACTCGATCGTCATGATCGCCGCCGTGGCGGACCCGTCCGGCTGGAGGATGCGATAGCCCTCGCCGACGTCCCCGGCCCGCACCTGGGCGACTGATTGGATGTCCACGCCGATGACGAGCCGGTATCGACGGGGTCCGGTTGGGGGCGGCGCGCCGATAGGGTCGTGCCATGGACGCCGACGTCATCGTGGTGGGGGCCGGGCTGGCCGGGTTGGTGGCTACGGCCGAGCTGGCCGACGCCGGTCGGAAGGTGATGCTGCTCGACCAGGAACCCGAGTCGAACCTCGGCGGGCAGGCGTTCTGGTCGTTCGGCGGGCTCTTCCTGATCGACTCCCCCGAGCAGCGACGGATGGGCATCCGCGACTCGTTCGACCTCGCGATGCAGGACTGGCTGGGCAGCGCCGGCTTCCATCGCGGCGTCGACGACCCGACAGGCGAGGACTTCTGGGCCCGCCAGTGGGCCACCGCCTACCTCGACTTCGCCAACGGCGAGAAGCGCGCCTGGCTGCACGAGCAGGGGGTGCGCTGGTTCCCGATCGTCGGCTGGGCCGAGCGTGGTGGTGGGCTCGCCGACGGGCACGGCAACTCGGTGCCGCGCTTCCACGTCACCTGGGGCACCGGCCCCGGCGTGGTGGCGCCGTTCGTCGACCGGGTGCGCGCCGCCGTCGCGCAGGGCAAGGTCGAGCTGCGGTTCCGGCATCGCGTGGACGAGCTGTCGGTCACCGACGGCGGCGTCGACGGGGTGCGCGGCGCGCTCCTCGAGCCCAGCGCGGCCGAGCGCGGCATCGAGACCTCACGCACCGAGGTGGGCACGTTCGAGCTGTCGGCGCAGGCGGTGCTCGTCACGTCCGGCGGGATCGGCGCGAACCACGATCTGGTGCGCGCGAACTGGCCGGAACGGCTCGGCGCGCCCCCGAAGAACATGATCACGGGCGTGCCCGCGCACGTGGACGGGCGGATGCTCGGCATCACGGAGAAGGCCGGCGGCCGCATCGTCAACCGCGACCGGATGTGGCACTACGTCGAGGGCATCCGCAACTGGAACCCGATCTGGCCGAAGCACGCGATCCGCATCCTGCCCGGGCCGTCGTCGCTCTGGTTCGACGCGCGCGGGCGCCGGTTCTCCGCACCCGACTTCCCGGGGTTCGACACGCTGCACTCGCTCGAATCGATCATGAAGACCGGCTACGACTACTCGTGGTTCGTGCTCAACCGGAAGATCGTGGAGAAGGAGTTCGCGCTGTCGGGCTCCGAGCAGAACCCGGACCTGACGGGCAAGAGCGTGGCGCAGGTGCTCTCGCGGGTGCGCGGCGGTGCGCCGGGGCCGGTGCAGGCGTTCCTCGACAAGGGCGCCGACTTCGTCGTCGCGCCGACGATCGGTGAGCTCGTGGCCGGCATGAACAAGCTGACCGAGGAGCCACTGCTCGACGCCGCCGACATCGAACGTCAGATCGCCGCCCGCGATCGCGAGATCGCCAACCCGTTCTCGAAGGACCAGCAGGTCACGGCCATCCACGGAGCCCGGCAGTACCGCGGCGACCGGCTCTCCCGCACGGTCGCGCCGCACCGCATCCTCGATCCGGCCCACGGGCCTCTGATCGGGGTGAAGCTCAACATCCTCACCCGCAAGACGCTCGGCGGGCTGCAGACCGATCTGTCAGGACGGGTGCTGCGGAGCGACGCCACCCCGTTCCCCGGCCTGTACGCCGCGGGCGAGGTGGCCGGGTTCGGCGGCGGCGGGGTGCACGGCTACCGGTCGTTGGAGGGCACGTTCCTCGGCGGCTGCATCTTCAGCGGGCGCCAGGCGGGCCGGGCGATCGCGATCGCGACCGGCTGACTCCTACGCGCGGCCGGTGATGTGGTCGCCGGCCGTGCGGGCCAGCCGCCACGACTGGTAGGCCGGCACCAGCAGCAACGCCGCGAGCAGCCAGAACGCGACCCGGAACGGGCCCTCCGCACCGGGCACGACCAGCTCACCGATCCGCACGAACAGCGCCGCCACGGCGATGCCCATCCCGACGGCGAGCTCCTGCAGCGTGGAGACGAGCGTGTTGGCGTGCGTCATCTCGCCCTCCGGCACGTCCGCGAAGGCGATGCTGTTGAGCGCGGTGAACCCGACGGATCGGAAGATCCCGCCGGCGAGCAGCACGCCAAGCAGTACCGGCACCGGGGTGTCCCGCTGCACGAAGGCCAGCGCGATCACGCAGACGATCCCGGCACCGACCGAGCCCAGCAGCACCGTCCGGATCCCGAAGCGGCGCATGAGCGGGGTGGTGATCGGCTTGATGCCGACGTTGCCGACGAACACCGCCACCACCGCCAGGCCGGCCGCGGTGGCCGTCCAACCGAACCCGAGCTGCAGGAACAGCGGCACGAGGAACGGGATGGCGAGGATGCTGCCGCGATAGATCGAGCCGCCGGCGGCCTGCAGCCGCAGCGTCGGGGTGCGCAGCACCCGCAGGTCGACGAGCGGGTGCTCGGCGCGCAGCAGGTGCCGCACGGCCGCGACCAGCGCGATCGCGCCGATCCCGAGTCCGGCGGCAGCGACGGCCCAACGCGGGTCGACGGACCCGAGCGCCTCCATCCCGACGACCACGCCGGCCACCCCGAGGACCGTCAGCACCAGCCCGCGACGATCGAGCGGGGCCCGTTCGGCGGCGATGGTGGCCGGCACGATCCGCAGCGCGACGATCAGCGCGATGACCCCGAGCGGCAGGTTGATCAGGAAGATCCAGCGCCACGACGCGTGGTCGGCGAGGAAGCCGCCGAGAGCCGGGGCGAACACGGGCGCCACGAGCGCCGGCCAGGTCAGGTAGGCGATGGCCCGCACGAGATCGGTCTTGGCGGTGGCCCGCAGCACCACCAGCCGGCCCACCGGCACCAGCAGCGCGCCGCCCGCACCCTGCAACGCTCGGGCGGCGACGAGCACGGGCAGGTTCGGCGCGATGGCGCAGAGCGCCGAGGCGACCGTGAACACGACCAGGGCCGTCGCGAAGACCCGGCGGCCGCCGAACCGGTCGGCCAGCCAGCCGCTGACCGGGAGCAGCACGGCCAGCGTGAGGACGTACGCGGTGACCGCCGTGGTGACCGAGACCGGGTCGACCCCCAGGTCGGCGGCGATGTGCGGGGCGGCCGGCGCGATGATCGTGAAATCGAGCGTCTCCATGAAGAAGGCGCCCGCGACCAGCAGCGCCAAGGCCCGGCTCGATCCCTGCACCGGCCAACGGTAGATCACGGGAAACCGGGTGCGGACACGGTTATCGTGTGGGCATGCGCACCGCTCTCGTGATGATGCGCCCCTTCGGGGGGTCGTCGGCGTGCGCATCTAGATCCCACACCACGGTCCCGCAGTCGCGGGGCCGTCGTGCGTGTCCCCGCCCGCGGGCGAGAGGACACGATCATGACCGTCTACATCACCACCGCCATCCCGTACGTCAACGCGGCCCCGCATCTGGGGCACGCGCTGGAGCTCGTGCAGGCCGACGTGCTGGCGCGGCACCGCAGGCTGCGCGGGGAGGACGTCCGGTTCCTCACCGGCACCGACGACAACGCCGCCAAGAACGTCACGGCCCCCCGGGCCGCCGGCGTCGACGTCGCGGAGTTCGTCGACGCGAACGCGGAGCGGTTCCTCGCGTTGACCGGCCCGCTCGGCGTCGCTCCCGATGACACGGTGCGGACCAGCCGCGATCCCCGCCACCGCGCCGGCGTGGAGGAGCTGTGGCGGCGCTGCGCGGAGCGCGGGGACCTCTACCGGCGCAGCTACTCCGGTCGCTACTGCAGCGGCTGTGAGGCGTTCCACGACACCTGCGACGAGCATCCGGGCGCGATCGACGTGGTCTCCGAGGAGAACTGGTTCTTCCGGCTCTCCCGCTACGCCGAACCCGCACGGGCGGCGATCCGGGACGGGCGATTGCGGATCGAGCCCGTGAGCAGGCGCAACGAGGTGCTCGCGTTCCTCGACGGCGAGGTGGCCGACATTTCGGTGTCGCGGCCGGCCGCACGATCGGGCGGCTGGGGTATCCCCGTGCCCGGCGATCCCGACCAGATCGTCTACGTGTGGTGGGACGCGCTCGCCAACTACGTCACGACGCTGACCGGCACCGACCGCGACCGCTGGTGGACAGGGTCCGACGAACGCATCCACGTGATCGGCAAGGGCATCACGCGCTTCCACGCCGTCTACTGGCCGGCGCAGCTGCTCTCGGCAGGGCTGGCGCTGCCGACGGCGCTGGCCGTGCACCCGTACCTGACCGTGGACGGGGCGAAGATCTCCAAGAGCAGCGGGACGGCCGTGGACCCGGTCGACCTGGTGGCGCGCTACGGCACGGACGCGCTGCGCTGGTGGCTGGCGCGGGAGGTGGGGCCGCATGCCGACGCCGACTTCACCGAGGCCCGGCTGGTCGAGCGCGCCGATCGCGAGCTGGTCCGTGGCCTGGGCAACCTCGTCAACCGGACGGTCTCGCTGGTCCACCGCTACCGCGACGGGCGGGTGCCTTCCGGGTTGGCAGACCGGGCCGTCGACGCACTGACTGGGCGGGTCGATGCCGCGCTGTACCGCTTCGATCTGCGCGCTGCCACCGACGCGATCTGGGCCGAGGTGGAGGAGGGCAACCGCACGGTGGAGCGGGAACGCCCGTGGGAGCTGGCCCGCGCTGCCGACACACGTCTCGACACGGTGCTCGCGACGCTCGTGCACCGCTGCCGCACCGCCGTGGCGGAGTGTCGGCCGTTCGTGCCGGACACGGCCGCGCGGCTGGCGGCGCAGTTGGGCGCCGGACCGGTGGTCGGGCAGCCCGGGCCGGCACTCCCCCGGCTGGCCGCGGTGGTGGTCCGTTGATCAAGGGCAAAAGGTCGTTCCTGTCTCGATTCCGAACAACCTTTTGCCCTTGATCAACGCAATTTCCCGCCCACGAAACTCCCTGGCCTCGGCGGTGAGCCGCGAGCTACCGTTTCCACAGAGAACGGGCCGGAGATCTTCGGTTACCACTGTTAATGGAGGGGTCGCGGGTTCGAGTCCCGTCATCGACTTCGGGTCGGTGTAGCTCAGCTGGTAGAGCACTTGTCCGGCGGTCACACACACGCCCGTTCTCTCCGGTCGCGGTGCGCGGGCCGGACGCTTCTCGGTTATCACCCCTCTCTGGATGAACGGCGGTTGACCCCGCCACTGCCCGGGGAGCACCAACACGCCCGCCACCGCGATCGCCGTCGTCAGTCCACCGAGCCGCTCCGAGAGGGGGCCTGCCATGGATCCGCTGACCACTGTCAACACCCGCACCACCCCGCAGCACGTCGCCGCCGACGATCGGCAGGTGCGCAACTCGGCGGGCGGCTACGGGTTCCCCGTCACCGACGACGTCCGCGTCGCGCGGTTCCTCACCCTCGGCACCGACGGCGGCACGTACTACGCCACCGCCGGCGACCTGACGGCCGACAACGCGCAGGTCGTGCTGCAGGCCGCCCGCGAGCGCGGCGCGTGGCTCGTCGCCCAGGTCGTCGCCGTCTCCACCGCGGGACGGGCGCCGCGCCAGAACCCGGCGATCTTCGCGCTGGCCGCGGCCGCCGCGCTGGCCGACGAGGACGGCCGTCGGGCTGCGCTCGAAGCGCTGGGCGCCGTCTGCCGCACGGGCACGCACCTGTACCTGTTCGCCCGCTACGTCGAGCAGTTCCGCGGCTGGGGTCGTGGGCTGCGGCGCGCGGTGGGCCGCTGGTACACCGAGCGTCCGGTCGACGACGTCGCCTACCAGGCGGTGAAGTACCGGCAGCGCGAAGGCTGGTCGCACCGCGACCTGCTGCGCCTGGCGCACCCTGGCACCGCCGAGCCGGCCCGTCGCGACCTGTTCGCGTGGATCGTCTCCGGTGCGCTCGGGACCGAGCTGCCGCCGCTGGTCGAGGCATTCGTCGCAGCTCAGGAGGCCACTACGGTGGCCGCGTGGGTGCGGCTGATCGGCGAGCAGGCGCTGTCCTGGGAGATGCTGCCGGACGCCGCGCTCGTCGAGCCGGACGTGTGGGCTGCGCTGGTCGACAGGGGCCTTCCGCAGACCGCGCTGATGCGTCAGCTGCCGCGGCTCACCCGCTTCGGCCTGCTCGGCGACCGGGCTCGGCGGGCGGCCGTCGCGGCGCAGCTCGCGGACCCGATCCGGCTGGCGAGGGCGCGCGTGCACCCGGTGAACGTGCTGGTCGCGCAGCGCACCTACGCCTCCGGCACGGGCGTGCGCGGCGCCGGCACATGGACCCCGGTGCGGCAGATCGTCGACGCGCTGGACGCGGCGTTCTACGCCGCGTTCGGGGCCGTCGAGCCCGCCGGGAAGCGCACGCTGCTGGCGCTGGACGTGTCGGGCTCCATGTCCTGGAGCCAGACGTCGGGGCTGCCGCTGACCCCGCGCGACGCCTCCGCGGCGCTCGCGCTGGTCACGATGGCCACCGAGCCGGTCACCGACGTCGTCGGGTTCACCACCGGCCTCACGCCGCTGGCGATCAGCCCGCGGCAGCGGCTCGACGACGTGATCCGCACGGTCAGCAACCTGCCGTTCGGCGGCACCGACTGCGCGCAGCCGATGCTGTGGGCGGCGGCCACCGGCCGGGAGTTCGACACGTTCGTCGTCTTCACCGACAACGAGACGTGGGCCGGCGACATCCACCCGCACCAGGCGCTGGTGCAGTACCGGCAGCGCACCGGCATCGCCGCACGGCTGGTGGTGGTGGGCATGACGTCCACCGGGTTCTCCATCGCCGACCCGGACGACGCCGGCATGCTCGACGTCGCCGGGTTCGACGCGGCCGTGCCGCAGCTGATGGCGGCCTTCTCCGCTGGTCGGGTCTGAATCAGTTACGGACGATCGCCCGTTCCAGCAGGTCCTGGAGGACAGCCTGCTGCGCGGGGGTCAGCGCGGCGAGAGGCGAGTCCTGCGCGAGCAGCTCCAGCAGCTGCTCGCGCAGGGCTGTGCCGGCGTCGGTCAGCTTGAGGTGGCGAGCCCGCCGGTCGGTCGGATGCGGGCAGCGTTCGAGCAGGCCCTGCTTCTGGAGCTTGTCGACGACGAACGTGGCGTTGGACGGCTCGCAGCTCATCTGCTGGGCCAGCTCGCGCATCGTCATCGGGCCCGTGATCTCCCGCAGGGCCTGGCCTGCGCAGCGGTGAGACCCAGGCGGACAGCGCGCTCGCGGACGTGGTCGGCGATCTGTGCCGCGAGCCCGTTCACCAGGCCACAGAGCTCCCGCTCGGTGACGGCCCGTCCGTGACGACTTCTGCGATGGACGAGCGCCTCCGCCGACCGGCCGGTATCCGGTCGCTGCAGCTGGGCGAGCTGACGGTGTCCTACGTGCCGGACGGCGCGGTGGCGCTCCCGGCCCGCGGCTGGCTCCCCGACACCACGGACGACGTCTGGGCCGCCCACCCGGAGTACCTGGACCCCACAGGGGCACTCGTGGCGAGCATCGGGGCACTCCTCGTAGAGCACGGCGACCGGGCGCTGCTGATCGACTCCGGCGTCGGACCCGTGTCGATGTCGCCCGATCCGAGCGTCCCGCACGGTGCCGGCCACGGCGGCGCGCTTCTCGAGAGCCTGGCTGAGCTCGGCAGGCGCGCCCCGAGGACGTCGAGGCGGTGGCCATCACCCACCGGCATTCCGACCACATCGGCTGGGCAGCGCATCCCGCGTTCGGGGAGATCCTCGTGGCCGCCCAGGAGTGGGAGCACCGAGACGCGACGACCACCGCTATCGCTCCACACGTCCGCACCGTCGTCGACGGCGAGGAGGTCTTCCCGGGCGTCCGGGTCCGGGTGCGCGGCGGGCACACCCCCGGCCACACCGAGTACGTCATCAGCTCCGGCGGTCAGCGCCTGATCGCGTTCGGCGACGCGCTGCACTCGCCGATCCAGATCGACCATCCCGAGTGGTCCGCGGTCGTCGACCACGATCCCGTCGCGGCCGCGGAGCACCGGCGCCGGCTCGTCGCCGAGCTGGCCGAACCCGACACCATCGGGTTCGGCATCCACTTCGCCGACGTGGTGTTCGGCCGGGTCCGCCCGAACGGCGACGGCCCGGCCTGGCAGCCCCTCAGCTGACGGTGGCGTGCTCGGCGATGCCGGCGAACAGGTCGTCCTCGGGGGTCGGGCTGTCGACCAGCGAGCGGACCAGCTCGTAGTCCTCCCACGGCCAGATCTGCGCCTGCTCCTCGCGGGAGACCGCGAACCAGCGGCTGGTGGGGTCGATCTGGGTGGCGTGCGCGACCAGCGCGGCGTCGCGCCGGTCGAACCACTCCGCGCACTCGACCCTGGTGGTGACCCGGTCCTGGTGATCGGGACGGTCGTCGGGCCAGTTCGCCAGCCACTCGGTGTACGGCGACTCGTCGCCGCGTGCCCGGATGGCCTCGTCGAAGGCGACGAGCCGGGCCTTGGTGAACCCGATCGAGTAATACAGCTTCAGCGGCTGCCAGGGCTCGCCCGCGTCGGGGAACCGGTCGGGATCACCGGCTGCGTCGAACGCAGCCACCGAGATCACGTGCGTCTTGATGTGGTCGGGGTGCGGGTAGCCACCGTTCTCGTCGTAGGTGACGAGGACGTGCGGGCGGAACTCCCGGATGATCCGGACCAGCCGCTCGGTGGCCACCTCGTCGTCGACGAGGGCGAAGCAGCCCTCCGGCAGCGGTGGCTTCGGGTCGCCCTCCGGCAGCCCGGAGTCGACGAAACCGAGCCAGCGGTGCTCGACGCCCAGGATCTCGGCGGCCTTGGCCATCTCGTCGCGCCGGATGGCGGCCATGTTCTCGAGTACGTCCGGGCGATCCATGGCCGGGTTGAGGATGCTGCCGGCTTCGCCGCCGGTGCACGTCACCACCATCACCTCGTGGCCGGCGTCGGCGTACTTGGCGGTGGTTGCAGCACCCTTGCTCGACTCGTCATCGGGGTGTGCGTGCACCGTCATCAGGCGCAGCCCGGAAGCTGTTGCGGGATGGGACATGGGCGCGGTCGACGTCCTCTCTGCCTTCGGCCGTCGATGTTCGGACGGCTACGTCCTACCAATCAACATCGCACGAGGCCAACGACTTCCCATCCTGCCGCGGTCACGGGCGGTGACCAAACATGCGTCCTCGACAGGCTGTCGACCACGCTCGGCGGCCGTGTTGGCGCGGTGCACCCACGACCGCTACGGTGGGCGCTTCGCGCGCGGCCGACGTTGCGCCGGGTGGGCGGTCGCAACGCCGTGACCAGCAGATATAACAGCCCGGGAACTCATGAGGAGTTCCGACCGTTCAGCGCAAAGGCTGCGACGGGCGGACTTTCGCGTGTTAAGGTTGACGGCACACGACCCGCAGGCGGGTCGTGTTTTTCCTTACTCGGGGGCCCCTACTGCCCCGTAGCGGGACCGCCTGTCGACGGCCGCCACGCAACAAGGCGGGTCGGCAGAATTGCGCGTGCCCGGGACAAATGGAGGAGTGATGACAGTGACGGAGACGCAGGTGAGCTGGCTGACCCAGGAGGCCTATGACCGCCTGAAGGGTGAGCTCGACGGACTCATCGCGAACCGTCCCGTCATCGCTGCGGAGATCAACGCCCGCCGCGAGGAGGGCGACCTCAAGGAGAACGGCGGCTACCACGCCGCGCGTGAGGAGCAGGGCCAGCAGGAGGCGCGGATCCGGCAGCTGCAGGAGCTGCTGCGCACCGCCCAGGTCGGCACCGCCCCCACCAGCTCCGACACGGCCACGCCGGGCATGGTCCTCAAGCTGCGTTACGAGGGCGACGACGACACCGAGACCGTGCTGCTCGGTTCGCGCGAGGAGGGCAGCCGGGCCGACCTCGAGGTCGTCTCGCCCAACTCCCCGCTGGGCGCGGCCCTGCTGGGTGCGCACGTCGGCGACACCCGCAAGTACGCGCTGCCCGACGGCGGCAGCATGTCGGTCACCCTGGTCGCGGCCGAGCCGTTCCGCGCCGCCTGACTCCACTCGTCAGACGGGCCAGCCCTCCACGTGGTGGCCGGCGGCGTTCAACGCCGCCACCACCTCGGCGGAGTGGCTGGGCCCGCGCGTCTCCAGCACGATGTCGATGTCGACGTCGCCCAGTGGGAGCGCGCCGGAGATGCGGCTGTGCGCCACGTCCACGACGTTGGCGCCGGCCTTGCCCATCAGCACGAGCAGCGCGGCCAGCGCACCGGGCCGGTCACCGACCCGTACCCGCAGGGTGAGGTAGCGACCCGCCGCGGCCATACCGTGCTGCAGCACGTGCCAGAGCACCAGCGGATCGATGTTGCCGCCGGAGAGCACCGCGACGACCGGCGTGGCGAACCGCTTCGGCTCCTCCATCAGCGCCGCTACCGCGGCGGCGCCAGCTGGCTCGACGAGCATCTTCGCCCGTTCCAGCAGGACCAGCAGCGCGCGCGACAACGCGTCCTCGTCGACCGTCAGGATGTCGTCGACCAGCGTGCTGACCTGGTCGAACGTCAGGTCGCCCGGGCGGCCGACCGCGATCCCGTCGGCGATCGTGCGCATCGACGCCAGCGGGACGGGCGCGCCCGCGGCAAGCGAGGCGGGCCACGCCGCGGCGCCGGCCGCCTGGACGCCGACGATGCGCACGTCCGGCCGCTGGGCGCGGATCGCCGCAGCGATGCCGCCCAGCAGCCCGCCGCCGCCGGTGCACACCATCACCGTGGCGACGTCGGGCACCTGCTCCAGGATCTCCAACCCGACGGTGCCCTGGCCGGCCACGATGTCGCGGTGGTCGAACGGGTGGACGAACTCGGCGCCGGTGCGCTCGGAGAAGGCCATCGCCTCGGCGATGCAGTCGTCGATCGTCTGGCCGACCAGGTTGACCGTGGCCCCGTAGCCGCGGGTGGCCCCCACCTTCGGCAGCGCCGCCCCCTCCGGCATGTACACGGTCGCGGCGATGCCGAGCATCGACGCGGCCAGCGCAACCCCCTGCGCGTGGTTGCCGGCGCTCGCCGCCACCACACCGCGAGCCCGTTGCGCCTCGTCGAGCCGGGAGAGGCGCGTGTACGCACCGCGGATCTTGAACGAGCCCGTGCGCTGCAGGTTCTCGCACTTCAACCACACCGGCCCGCCCACGAGCTCGGACAGCCCGCGGGCGCCGGCCACGGGCGTTTCGGTGATCACGCCCCTGAGCAGTTCGCGGGCAGCGCGGATCTCGTCGATGCCGACGGGCGGTGACCCGGAGAGCGACGCGGTACGGGCGGTCGGTTCGGCCATGACGGAATCCTCGCACCGGTCGATTCCGCGGGTCCGGCAGCGTGCCGACGACCGGCCCGGTAGCCTCGAACCAGGGGGCAGCTCGGGGGAGGGTTCTTGTGGTTGGGTTGCGCAGTGCTGTGCCGCTGGTGGCGGCCGCGGCGCTGATGGCTGCGGCGTTCGCCGCGGCGTCGAACGCGGGATGCGCCGATCCGGGGCACATCGAGCGCACCGGCGACGGCTACACGCTGGTCGGCGGATGCGTGGCGCCGGGCGACATCGTCGTGCCGGCCAACACCACCGCACAACCCACCGTCCCGCTGGGTGAACCCGCAAGGGGCTGAGCGCCCCAAAGCCCACCGGCGCACGGATCCCGCGAGTCCGGAATCCGGGCCCGGCGAGTTGCCCGGATCAGGACGGCGAGTTGCCCCGTTCAGGACCGCGAGTTGCCCCGTTCAGGACGGCGAGTTGCCCCGTTCAGGACCGCGAGTTGCCCCGTTCAGGACGGCGAGTTGGCCATCTCAGCACGGCGAGTTGGCCAAATGACCATGCCGATGAGCCCGACTCCCCCTGCCGAACCTGCCAACTCGGCCTGTCGAAATGGCCAACTCGCCGTCCCGATCCGGGCAACTCGCCGTCCCGGTCTGGGCAACTCGCCGTCCTGATCCGGCCAACTCACCGTCCCGAAAACCACGACTCGCCGTGGCAGGGTGGGCCGGTGGGGGCGGGGGTGTGCCGTGGTGCGGTCAGGCCTGGGCGAGTGCGGTGCGGAGGTCCTCGGTGAGGTCCTCGACGTCCTCGATGCCGACGGACAGGCGGATGAGGGAGTCGGGGACCTCGAGCTCCGAGCCGGCGACGGACATGTGCGTCATGGCGGCGGGCAGCTCGATGAGCGACTCCACACCACCGAGTGACTCGGCGAGGGTGAAGATCTTCGTGGCCGCGCACACCTTCCGCGCCGCCTCGTGGCCGCCCTTGACCGTGAACGACACCATCCCGCCGAAGCGGCGCATCTGCTTCGCGGCGATCTCGTGGCCGGGGTGCTCGGGCAGTCCCGGGTAGAGGACGCGATCGACGGCCGGGTGTGCGGTGAGGAGCTCGGCGACGCGCTCGGCGTTGTCGCTGTGCCGTTCCATGCGGACGGCGAGTGTCTTCACCCCGCGCAGCGTGAGCCACGCGTCGAACGGGCCGGGCACCTGACCGGTGGCGTTCTGCAGGAAGGTGAGCTGTTCGGCGAGCGCGTCGTCGCTGGTCACGACCGCGCCGCCGACGACGTCGGAGTGGCCGCCGACGTACTTGGTGGTGGAGTGCACCACCACGTCGGCACCGAGTGCGAGAGGCTGCTGCAGGTACGGCGAGGCGAACGTGTTGTCGACGACGAGCCGGGCGCCGCCGGTGTGCGCGATCTCGGCGATCACGGCGATGTCGGCGATGCCGAGCAGCGGGTTGGTGGGCGTCTCCGACCACACGAGGTTCGTCGTCGGGGTGAGCGCGGCACGCAGCGCGTCGACGTCGCCGAGATCGACCGGCGTGTACGTGATGCCCCAGCCGGTGAGGACCTTGTCGACGAGCCGGAACGTGCCGCCGTACGCGTCGTGCGGGATGACGACGTGGTCGCCGGGCGCCAGCGCGGCGCGCAGCAGCACGTCGGAGGCGCCCATGCCGGAGCCGAACGCGAGCGCGTGCCGGCCGCCCTCCAGCGCCGCCAGGCACTCCTGCAGCGCCGTGCGGGTGGGGTTGGCGCTGCGCGAGTACTCGTAGCCGCCCCGCAGGCCACCGACCCCGTCCTGCGCGAACGTGGACGACGGGTGGATGGGCACCGTCACCGCGCCGGTGGTGGGGTCGGGCTCCTGGCCCGCGTGGATGGCGTTCGTCGAGAAGCCGGGCATGGCGGCGAGGCTACGCGGGTCGCGCGACGGCGGTCGCAGGAGCCCGGTCGCGGTCGGTCTCGTCGCTGCCGATCGGATCGGCCCCACGGGGCGCGTTGTAGCGGTCGATGTCGAGGATGCCCTCGCGCTTGGCCACGATCGTGGGCACGAGCGCCTGACCGGCCACGTTGGTGGCGGTGCGCATCATGTCGAGGATCGGGTCGATGGCCAGGAGCAGGCCGACACCGGCGAGTGGCAGGCCCAGCGTCGACAGGGTCAGCGTGAGCATCACGGTGGCGCCGGTGAGCCCGGCGGTCGCCGCCGAGCCGACGACCGACACGAACACGATGAGCAGGTAGTCGGTGAACCCGAGCGGCACGCCGAACACCTGCGCCACGAAGATCGCGGCCAGCGCCGGGTAGATGGCGGCGCAGCCGTCCATCTTGGTGGTGGCGCCGATCGGCACCGCGAACGACGCGTACTCGCGCGGGACGCCGAGGTTCTGCTCGGTGACACGCTGGGTGAGCGGCATCGTGCCGACGGAGGAGCGCGAGACGAACGCCAGCTGGATCGCCGGCCAGGCGCCGGTGAAGAACTTGACCGGGTTGAGCCCGTTGGCCCACGCCAGCAGCGGGTAGACCACGAACAGGACGATCGCGCAGCCCACGTAGACGGCGGCGGTGAACGACGCCAGCGGCGCGAGCAGGCCCCAGCCGTAGCTGGCGACGGCGTTGCCGAGCAGGCCGATGGTGCCGATCGGGGCCAGCCGGATGATCCACCACAGGATCTTCTGGACGATCTCCAGCGCCGAGGTGGTGAACGCCAGGAACGGCTCCGCCTTCTCTCCCGTCCGCACCGCCGCCACGCCGACGACCAGCGCGAGCACGACGATCTGCAGCACGTTGAACGACAGCCCGCTCGTGCCGACCTCGGCGCCGAGCACGTTGTCGGGGACGAGACCCTGCAGAAAGTCGGTCCACGATCCGTGGGTCTTCGGCTCCTTCGCCGCGCCGGTGTCGAGAACCACTCCGAGGCCGGGGTTGAACAGCAGCCCCAGCCCGATACCGATGCCGACCGCGATGAGCGAGGTGAACGCGAACCACAGCAGGGTGCGGGTGGCCAGCCGGGCGGCGTTGGCCACCTTCCGCAGCTGCGCCACGCTCACCACGATCGCGGTGAACACCAGCGGCGGCACCGCCACCTTCAGCAGCTGGACGAACGTGGAACCGATGCCGGACAGCAGCCCGGTCAGCCAGTTGCCGTCGCCCATGCCCCTGGCGAGGATTCCGAGGAGGACTCCGACAACGAGTGCAGCGAGGATCTGGGCGCCGAACGGCACCTTGCGCAGGCGAGAAAGCACGGGGCGTTCAACCGGACGGGTGTACGAATCATTCCGTCCGGCGGATCGATTCGACGAAATCAGGATCCTGAGCCGAGGAACGCCAGCACGTCGGAGCGGGTGACGACACCGGCGGGCTTGCCGTCGACGAGGACGAGCGCGGCGTCGGCGGTGGCGAACGCGCTCATCGCGGTGTCGAGGGCCTCCCCCGCGCCGAGCGTGGGCAGCGGCGGCGACATGTGGCGCTCCAGCCGGTCGGACAGCTGCGCCCGGCCGGTGAACAGCGCATCGAGCAGGTCGCGCTCCACCACGGCACCGGCGACCTCGGCCGCCATCACGGGCGGCTCGGCGCGCACGACCGGCATCTGCGAGACATGGAACTCGCGCAGGTACTGCACGGCGTCGGCGACCGTCTCGTTCGGGTGCGCGTGGACGAGCGCGGGGATCGAGCCGTCCTTGCGGCGCAGCACGTCGCCCACGGTGGCGCCCTCGGTGGGCGGCAGGAAGCCGTAGCTGGCCATCCACGCGTCGTTGAAGACCTTGCCCAGGTAGCCGCGGCCACCGTCAGGGAGCAGGACCACGACCACGGCGTCGGCAGGGAGTTCGCGGGCCACCTCGAGCGCCGCCCAGGCCGCCATGCCGCAGGACCCGCCGACGAGCAGCGCCTCCTCCTGCGCGAGCCGGCGCGTCATGTGGAAGGAGTCGGCGTCGGAGACGGCGACGATGCGGTCGCAGATGTCCTTGTCGTACGTGGTGGGCCAGAAGTCCTCACCGACGCCCTCGACGAGGTACGGGCGGCCGGTGCCCCCGGAGTACACGGAACCCTCCGGGTCGGCGCCGATCACCTGCACGCGGCCGTCCGACACCTCCTTGAGGTAGCGACCGGTGCCGCTGATGGTGCCGCCCGTGCCGATGCCGGCGACGAAGTGCGTGATCCGCCCCTCCGTCTGCTCCCACAGCTCGGGGCCGGTGGCGAGGTAGTGCGACTCCGGGTTCTGCTGATTGGCGTACTGGTTGGGCTTCCAGGCGCCGTCGATCTCGGTGACGAGCCGGTCCGACACGTTGTAGTAGGAGTCGGGGTGGCTCGGCTCGACAGCGGTCGGGCACACCACCACCTCTGCGCCATATGCGCGCAGGACGTTGCGCTTGTCCTCGCTGACCTTGTCCGGGCACACGAACACGCACTTGTAGCCCCTGCGCTGCGCGATCATCGCCAGCCCGACACCGGTGTTGCCGGACGTCGGCTCGACGATCGTGCCGCCCGGCTTCAGCTCACCGGAGGACTCCGCGGCCTCCACCATGCGCAGCGCGATACGGTCCTTCACGCTCCCGCCGGGGTTGAAGTACTCCACCTTCGCCAGTACCGGAGCGGAGATGCCTTCCGCAACCCGTCCGAGCCGGACGAGCGGCGTGTTGCCGACCAGATCGGCGACGTGCTCCACGTAGCGCATGCCCGTCATCGTCCCACCCGCTGAGCGCCGAGGGTCGACCGGCGCCGGATCACGATCTCATTCGGGGAGGGCCGGAATGCCCTCAAACGGGTTAGGGTTCGTCCCTACACATCACGGCATTGGTCCGGCTGGACCACGGGACCGGGAGATCCGTTGACGGGCAGCGAGGCGGAACGGGAGGGCGACGAACCCTCGCGCGCTGATCGTACGGCCGAGCTGAACGACGCCGCGGCCGCCGCGTCGGCCGGTGACCGTCGAGCCCGCGACCGCTTCCTGGAGCTGATCCGGCAGCCGATTCTGCGCTACTGCAGGGCCAGGGTCGGGCCGGCCGTGCGCATCCAGACCGGCGAGGACGTCGCCCAGGACGTGCTGATGGCCGTCGTCGAGGCGCTCCCGCGCTACCGGCCCAGCGAAGTGCCGGCGATGGCGTTCATCTACGGGATCGCCCGCAACAAGGTGGCCGACTCCCTGCGTGCCTCCGGCCGCGACAAGTCCGACCTCACCGACGAGGTGCCCGACCGGATCTCCACCGCTCTCGAGCCGGAAATGGGCGCGATCCGTTCGGCGGAGTCGAAGCAGCTGCGTGCGCTGCTCGAGCTACTCCCTTCGTCGCATCGCGAGGTGCTCGTGCTGCGGGTGGCGATGCAGTTCAGCGCCGAGGAGACCGCGCGTGCCGTCGGCTCCACACCGGGGGCCGTGCGGGTCACCCAGCACCGCGCGCTCACCAAACTTCGCGGGATGATGGCCGAGCAGATGTCCCAGCAGACCGCCGGGCAGCCGAACTGAGTTCAGAGCACCTGTCGTCGTTCGCCGAGTGAACCGTCCTGGGCCGCCCCGTCAGTAGGAGTAGATGCATGCCGATGCGCCGATGGCTGGCGACGGTGGTACTGGTCGGTCTGGTCAGCGCGTGCAGCGGGGGTGGCGCGGGAACCGGGGCAGGCACGTCGCCGCCGGCGGCGGACGCGCCGCAGAAGATCATTATCGACAGCGACTACAACACCATGTACGACGACGGCCAGCTCGGCGTCATGGCCGCGCAGCTGCAGGCGCAGCGCAAGGTCCAGCTGTTGGGCATCAGCGTGGTGACGGGCAACTACTGGCAGCGCCAGGAGGTCGCGGAGGCGCTGAAGTCGGTGGAGCGGCTCGGCATCGGTGACCGGGTCGGCGTCTACGCCGGCACCGGACGACCGCTGAACCACGATCTCCCGACCGTCCAGGCCGAGCTGGCTGCCGGCGCCGGCGGGCCCGACACCTACCTCGGCGCGTGGAGCACCGGCCCCGAGCCGACGTCCGACGCCGACCTGAAGGCGCCCTCCGACGGCTTCGCCCAGCAGACCAAGGTGCAGCCGAAGAGCGCGGTCGACTTCATCGTCGACTCGGTGAAGGCCAATCCGCACGAGGTCACGATCCTCGCGGTCGGGCCGCTCACCAACATCGCGCAGGCGGTGCAGCGCAACCCCGAGATCTTGCCGCTGATCAAGCAGATCATCCACATGGGCGGCGCCTTCGACGTGTCCGGTGCCACCACGAAGAGCGCCGAGTTCAACTGGTACTTCGATCCCGACGCCACGCAGCTCGTGCTGCGCCAGCCGATCCCGCAGGTGGTGCTGCCGCTGGACGTGACCAACACGGTCTCGCTCACCAAGCCGGTCTACGACCGCATCGCGCACCCGGCGAAGCCCACCGTCGTGA